>Ga0196970_1000137_pt1 | contig 113886 bp, 79 predicted proteins | sample S1v_513CmetaG_FD_148672 | JGI IMG/M metagenome (GOLD analysis project Ga0196970, IMG submission 148672) | Soil microbial communities from Anza Borrego desert, Southern California, United States - S1+v_5-13C | ecosystem: Environmental > Terrestrial > Soil > Desert | place: USA: California...
TTCCACCTCTGTCATCGGGAAGCTTGCGCGCGAACATCCTGCGTTCGGGTCCAGCGCCCTGGCTCGGGAGGACGTGGTGGACTACGCGGCAATATTCCGGCTCGCAGCAAAGGGTGATGCCTGTTCCGTCGCGCTGCGTGAACAAAGTTTACAAGTCTGGTCAGCGCTCGTGGTAAATCTGATTCACGTGTTTGATCCAGAGCGCGTCATTCTCGGTGGCGGAATCATGGGCAGCGGTTCCGTGATTGTTCCTGCCATTCAGGCATACGTGGAGCGACACGCTCACACCCCGTGGGGAAAAGTCACGGTCGTGCAATCCAGCCTCGGCGACCACGCCGCGCTGGTTGCCTGTGAATGGCTCGTGCAGGAGGAAATGGAGAAGGTTCTGAAATGAAGCGAAGCAACTACGACAAGTTTCCCAAGATTAATGTTCCGAACGGTGCCGGCGCGTGCGTGGAGGGCTGGGGCCAGTGTGCCAGGCGTTTGCAGCAGGCCGTTGCGAAGCGGGACAGTTCGCGAACCGTCATCGTTGTCGAGTGCTACCCCGGGGTCAACGAATCGGAAATTCTTAATGAGCTCAAGCCGCACATGCCCCATGCCGCCTGGGTGCGCAGCTCCGAGGCCATGCTCGAACCCGACAGAATCGATGCACTGATCGCTCCCTTTCTCGGCGGCGATGATCCCGTGTTTGGTTTTCTTGGCGGCCTCACGCTGCCGCAGTTTTTCGAACCCGCGAAACTGGAGCACTTGAGGTCTCAGGTCGCGGCAGCCCGGCAAGGCGTCGTCGTGGTGCTCGGATGTGGTGCGGCGCTTGTAACGGCTGGAGATATCCTGGTATACGCGGATCTCCCCCGTTGGGAGGCACAGGCACGGTTTCGCCGCAACGAAGCCAGCAATCTGGGTGCAAGCAATCAGACGCTGCGGACCAGCCTGCAATACAAGCGCGCATTCTTTATCGACTGGCGCGTCGCGGACCGATGGAAGCGGCCGCTGATCCGAAGGTGGGATTTTCTGCTCGATACAACCATTGGCGGAAAGCCGAAGCTTGCTGACGGCGACGCTGTCCGCGCTGCACTGCGGCATGCGGTGGCGCGGCCGTTTCGCGTGGTCCCATTCTTCGACCCGGCGCCTTGGGGCGGGCAATGGATGCGCGAGGCGTGCGGCCTGGATGGCGACGCGCCCAACTACGGCTGGTGTTTTGACTGCGTGCCGGAAGAAAACAGTCTCCTGTTCGATTTCGACGGGGTGACACTGGAAATGCCTTCAATCAACCTGGTCTTTGATCAACCCCGCGCGTTGCTGGGCGAGGCGGTGCATGCCCGTTTCGGAGATGAGTTTCCCATTCGATTCGATTTTCTCGATACGATGGGCGGAGGCAACCTGTCATTCCAGGTGCATCCGCTGACGGAATACATCCAGCACCATTTCGGAATGCACTACACGCAGGACGAAAGCTATTACGTCCTCGATGCTGGGGAAAATGCGAACGTCTATCTTGGCTTGCGTGACAACGTGGATCGTGACGCGATGATCCGCGATCTTCGGGCAGCGCAGGCGGGTGAACTGCAGTTTCCTGCAGACAAGTATGTGAATGTTTTCCCGGCGAGGAAACATGACCATTTTCTCATTCCAGCCGGAACCGTTCATTGTTCAGGAGCGGAGTCCATGGTGCTGGAGATCAGTGCGACGCCGTTCATCTTCACATTCAAGATGTGGGATTGGGGACGGCTCGGCCTCGATGGCAGGCCGCGGCCGATTCATCTGGACCACGGCATCGCAAACATTCAGTGGGATCGAACCACGGCATGGGTGCGGGAGAACCTTGTAAACCGGATTGTGCCGCTGGCGGTGGGTAACGGCTGGCGCGAGGAGGTCACGGGATTGCACGAGCGCGAGTTCCTTGAGACGCGGCGTCATTGGTTTACGAAGCTTGTGCCGCACCATACCCGCGGAGGGGTGAACGTCTTGAATCTTGTCGAGGGCGAGGAGGTGGTGGTCGAATCACCCGAAGGCGCGTTTGAGCCGTTTGTTGTTCATTTCGCGGAAACGTTCATTGTCCCGGCAGCCGTTGGAGCCTACACGATTCGCCCGGCGAATACGGTTCAAGGCGGACGTTACGCAACGATGAAAGCATTTGTGCGCGAATCGATGGCGGCACCGGTTTCGAATGAAGATTCCGCATCGGAAAATGCGCGACTTAGTGCCGGCCAGAAGCTGCAGCCCGTAAGCTGACGATCAAGCTTCTCCGCGACGCATGTCCAGGGTGAGCGCAAAACGTGAACTGACGTAATGGACCTCGGCAAACTCAAACGGTCTGCTGCCCTGGTCAAACACGGTATGGCGTCGCAGCAACAGCGGCGTCCCTCGCGAAACATCGAGCACCCGTGCGAGCGCGGCATCCGCGCTCACCGCCAGGAACTCTTCGCGCGCATTCCGCGGCCGCACGCCCGTGGTCTTCTCGATCATTTCATACAGCGGCCGCGTGATGTCCTCAGTGCCCTTCAAACCAATGCGCGGATGAAACCACGAAGTGGTCTGCAGCACCGGTTTTCCGTCCCATCCGCGGACGCGATTGAGGCACCGAAGCAGGGTGTCCGGTTCGACGTGCAACGCGCGCGCGGCATCTGCAGAGGCTTTCGCGTGCCGATACTCAACGCGGAAATTCTCCACCTTGATGCCTTTGGACGCCATTTCACGCGTGAAGCTGCGCCAGGCGGTGATGCCGGATTCGAGGTTTCGTGTCGACACCCGCGTCCCGACGCCCGCCTTGCGCTCCAGCATCCCTTCAAAAACGAGCTTGCTGATGCCGGATCGGACAGTGCCGCGGCTGACGCCGAGCTGCGCCGCGAGCGCGACTTCGTCCGGGAGCAGGGCGCCCTTCTGGTATTCCGGCTGGACAATCAGGTCCCGCAGCAGTTGTTCCACTTGGGCACGCAACGGAATCGGACTCTTGTGATCAACACTCAGCATCGGGCCGCATCTATGCGCAGGCGCAATTCCCGGTGTCAAGTTTCGGAAAAAACCGTTGACTTCCCCGCTTTCGATTGTAATAAATGTATAGACAAAGTCGGACAGCAGCAAATCCACGCGATTAACGATCTGAGCGACAACCATCCCTCCAAGCAGGAAAACCAACTATGAAAACCCAACCCGTGGCGGCCCCCTGGCGTCGGCGATCCCTTGCCGGCATAGGCCTGGCCTGCCTTTTATTTGCCGGCTCAACGAAGGCCCTTGACGTCATCGATCCCACAGGCGCCATTTACACCAACGTCACGAACAGCAGCCAGTTTGCGGCTGCCTGGGGCGCGACGAATCTCTTCACCCATAACATGTCGGCCATCTCGGTTGGACAGAGTTTTGGCGGTCCGGAATGGGCGAAGTCTGGTTCAGGTTCAGCGTATGTGGCGTTTGAAGTGGATCAGGTTTACTCCGTCGGCTCCGTGTACTGGGCGCAGCGAAATGGCGCAAGCACGGGCGACAACATGCAACGCATGAGCATCTGGACCAGTGAAACCACTCCCTTCACGGCTGCAAATCCCGGAACTCCGCCCGACAACGTGATCAACCTGCAGCCCAACGTGGGTGCCTCTGTCTGGCGGGAATACATCCTGACGAACATCGTGGACGGCCGCTATTTTCTCCTGTTCCTGGAACAAACCGCGGGGAACATCACTGGAAACCCGGGTGGAAATGAAATGCGGCTCGGATTGAATCCGCCGCCGACCCCGCCAAGCATCGTGCAGGCGCCCGAGGCAAAGACCATTTACACCGGCGGCTCCGTGTTCTTCGAGGTTGCAACTGCCGGCTCGGTGCCCATGACCTTCCAATGGCACAAGGACGGCGTAGCGCTTCAAAACAACTCGCGGATTTCGGGCGCCACTTCCAGCAAGCTTGTGGTTTCGGATCTCTCTGCAGCCGACCTCGGCAATTACACTGTCGGCGTGACCAACGCGTTTGGCGGGACGGTGAGCGCCGCGGCGGCCCTCTCATTGATCCCCGCTCCCACTGCGGATTATCCCGCCGCCGTCATGGCAAATCCGCCTGTTGCTTATTGGCGTTTCGACGAAGCGGCCGGCCCGTCCGCGTTCGATTATGCAGGTGGATACAATGGCTTGTATGGTCCGGCCTCCGCCCTGAGCGCAGTTGGTCCTCGCCCCCCGCAACAGCCTGGTTTCGAAAATCAAAACGCCGCGGTGCAAACCACGAGCTTCCTTATCGATTCAGCTGTCACCCTGCCTCCGTTGAACCTTTCAACAAATAACCGCGTGACCATCACAGCCTGGGTCCGGCCGGATGGCGAGCAGCAGCCTTTCGCAGGCATCGTGTTCAGCCGCGCGGCTGGCACCATTGCCGGACTGAGCTACAACTCAAATGCTACCCGCCTCGCTTATCAATGGGCAGGCAACCGCGTGAACTTCGATTCGGGCATCAGTCTTCCCGTGGGTGAGTGGAGCATGGTGGCGCTGGTCGTGACTCCGACGAATGCAACGCTGTATGCAGGCACGAATCAATCGGTCCGGATGGCCGTCGATACCTTCAATCAACCGGTTCAAACGTTTGGCGGAAGCACGATGATCGGCCTTGACGTGAGCGGCGGGGAATCTGCCCGCACCTTCAACGGCGCGATTGATGAGGTCGCCATCTATGAACGCGCCTTGTCTGAAGCGGAGATCATGAACCTCTTCGCCGCCGGTGTGGGTTCCATCGTGCCGCTGCCCGTTGAAATTACCGGCATCACAACCAATCAGAACCTGTTCACAGGCGAACGACTGAACCTTGCCGCCACCGTGACTGGCACGTCTCCCATTTCGTATCAATGGTATCGGGATGAATCTCCCATCGCAGGCGCAACCAACGCGACGTATGTGTTGCCAGGTGTGCGCACGGCGGACGCGGCCGACTACTATTTGATCGCACAAAACCAGGCGAACTCCGCCACCAGCAGCGTGGTGACGGTGAATGTCTCGAGCAGCATCGTTCGTGTTCTCGACCCAACGGGCGCGATCTACACAAACGCGCTTGCGGACCGGACCTTTGCAAATAACTGGGGCGCCACGAACCTGTTCAAGACAGACGTGAGCAACATCCCGCTTGGCGCATCGATCGGCTCCCAGGCCGAGTATGCAAGGTCGGGCGGCGGCGACGCATGGGTTCGCTTTGAGGTCGACCAGGTGTACACCATTGGGGCCCTTTACTGGGCTCATCGAGCCGGGTCGGGGACGGGTGACAACATGCAGCAGGTGAGCCTTTGGGCGAGCGAAACGACTGCATTCAGCACCAACGATCCCGGAACGCCTCCCGCAGTGACCATTCCGCTTGAACTCGGGAATCTCATTTGGAATCGGCACTTGCTGCCTGAACCGATTACCGGACGTTATTTCCTGATGCACATGGAGCAGACGACCATCACGGGCAATCCCGGCGCTGCCGAGGTGCGGTTGGGCGTTATTGGACTTCCGGCCCCGCTGGAAATTTCGGTCGTCAACGGTTCGCCAGTTCTGGAATGGCCAAGCCACGGCGTGCTGCAGCACGCGGACGCCCTCACGGGTCCGTGGGTCAATGCAACCGGCATCACGAGCGGGAGCCCTGTGCCAGCCACGGCCGAACAGAAGTTCTTCCGCGTTCTCTATTACTGACCCAGGAGGGTAGTTGATGGGCCGGGGGATCGAACCCCCGGCTCTTTAAGAAAGTGCTTATGACGACAGATGCAGGAAAGTCCAGTCCGGCGCGGCACCGCTCCGCGTTTACTCTGATTGAGCTGCTGGTGGTGATCGCCATCATCGCGATCCTCGCCGCGATGCTGCTGCCCGCGCTTGGCCGCGCCAAGGAAAACGCCAAGCGCACCTATTGCATGAACAATCTGCGGCAGATTGGAATTGCATTTCATCTGTATGCCGACGACAGCAACGGCAGCTTTCCTGTGATCGAGGGCTACGCAGCGCTCGGCGGCCGCCCGGCCACAAATTCAGCCGGCATTCCGACGCATTACGGGGCTCTCGCGAAGAACCGCCCCTTGAATGCGTATGTGGGCAATAACCAGGAACTGTTCCGCTGCCCGTCAGATAAAGGTGATCCGCACCTGCCGAACTTCGATAGCGCCTGGAACGGCTGGGGTAACAGTTACCTGGTTCCCTTTCAGCGCGACTACTTCCGCGTGCAATATGTTGCGGGAAATGCCCGAACTTTCGTTGCCGTGTGGGCCGCCGCCGACGGGGTTCCTGACAACGTGTCATTGAAGACTTCGGAAGTGGCGAAGAAGCCGGTGAACAAGCTGATGTTGGGCGAATGGAACTGGCACGCGAACCGCGATGTGAACGTGCGGCCGGCCATCTGGCATAATTTCAAGGGTGTCCGCAAGGAAGGTGTTTTGTTCGGTGATTCGCATGTGGAGTTTTACCAGTTTCCGAACGACCTCCATACCCACGCCGATACTCCGCCCGATCCCAATTATCTATTCTGGTAACCTCTGCAGCGGCGCCATGGGAAGAGCGGCTTCACAGCGTGTGGCGGCCTTCTCCGCCACGGGTTCTGAACACACGGATGCAAACGCGTGCTTGAAAACACAACAACAATTCCATCGTTGCGAAAAGCCTCCCCTGCGGCGGCTGCTGTCGGTGTCCTGCTGGGAACCCTTGCCCTTGCGGGTGCGCCTTCCGCGTCGGCGGCTCCCGTAATCCATCCGTCGGGTGGCGGCTATCTGGCCGTCGCGGCAAGCAGTCAATACAGCGCTGCCTTTCCTCCTGCGGCTGCCTTTGATCGCGACGTTGCAGGAGTGAGCCGGGGAACTTCGCTTTCGCCTGATTTCGATTGGGCGATCTCCGGAACCGGGCCTGCTTACCTGCGATTCGAACTAGCGCAGATCCAATCCGTCACCTCGATTTTTTACGCTCAGCGCACTGGCAATATCGCTGCCTGGGACAAGGTGGATCGCATCAGCATCTGGACTGGCACGTCGGCTCCGTTCGCGCCTGCGGATCCGGGTGTGCTGCCTCACGCCATCATCCCTGTCACGAACCGCCAGTCCGCGATCTGGACGGAATATGCGCTGCCGTCCGTTCTTACTGGCCGTTATTTTCTCTTCAAGCTGGAGCAAACACCGGCGGTGGGAGGAAACATTGGGGCAAGCGAATTGCGACTTGGAGCCGCACCTCCCGATATCAGTGCTCCTGCGCTCGCATACATTTCTCCGAGTCCAGGCGCGGCGGTGCCGATCCTAAATGCCATCGAAGTGGGATTTAGCGAGCCTGTCGGCGGCCTCGATGCATCTGATTTATTGATCAACAATGTTCCTGCCGAGAGCGTGGTGCCGCTCACGCCATCGCAATTTCTTTTCACCTTTCAGCCTGCAGCAACGGGCGCAGTGAATGTTGCATGGGCCGCAAACCATGGCATTCGGGACATCAGCAGCCATTCGAATTTGTTCGCCGGCAGCGGGTGGAGTTATGCAGTCCATCCGCAAGCGGGCGCTGGGTCGATTTACATTTCCGAATTCCTTGCATCCAACAGCGGCGACCTGGCGGATTCACTTCAGGATGAACTGGGGAACGCTCCCGATTGGATCGAAATTCACAATGCGTCGGACGTCGTCGCCAACCTCACGGGCTGGTTTCTCACGGACGACGCTCAGCGGCTGTCCCGCTGGAAGTTTCCTCCGGTCCTCATTCCCGCGAACGGGTATCTTGTTGTGTTCGCTTCCGATCGGAACACCAATGTTTCAGGGCGGCTTCATACGAACTTCAAGTTGAGCGCCGGCGGCGGTTACCTCGCGCTCGCGAATAGCGCCACGAATGTCATCTCCGAATTTTCAGCTTATCCACAGCAGCAAGCGGACGTCTCCTATGGGCGCGACCGGTTGAATCCTGACCTGATCGGCTATTTCACAAATCCGACACCTGGAAGTCCGAACGCCGCACAAGGCGCTGGATTCTGTCCCCCTGTGGAGTTCTCACATTCGAGCGGCACGTTCGTGAACGCATTCTCCGTTTCGTTGTCGGTTCCGGATCCGGCCGCAAAGATCCGCTATGTGCTCGTCACCAACAATGTCCCGCAGGGATCCAACGCCGTGTTGAACATCCCGACGACGAACTCCCTGCTCTACACAGGCCCAATCACGGTCTCGAATACCATGCAGGTGCGCGCACGCGCGTTTCCGACAACTGGCGGCCTGTTTCCTGGACCGCCGGGAACGGAGAGCTTTGTGCGCCTCTCAGCAGGTGCGGCGCAGTTCACCTCCGACATTCCGATCATCCTTCTGGATAACATTGGCGGCGGCCTCATCCCGGCGTCGCGCGATCAGAATGCCATCGTCATGGTGTTCGAACCCGTCTCTGGAGTTGCCTCGATGACCAACCCGCCCAGCCTGGTAACGCGTGCCGGGATCAATATCCGCGGCCTCAGCACGGCAGGTTTTCCGAAGTCCAGCTTCGCAGTTGAAGCCTGGGACGAATTCAACGACGACCGTGATGTGAGGTTCTGTGGCATGCCCGCCGAATCCGACTGGGTCCTGTACGCGCCCAACCAGTTCGATATTCCCTTGATTCACAATCCGCTCATGCATCAGTTGAGCCGCGACATCGGACGCTACGCTTCCCGCACCCGGTTCGCCGAGGTGTTCGTCAACCAAAGCGGCGGCAACGTGATGTTTTTTCCTCCCGCAGGTGGGAACTACAACGGCGTGTATGTGGTCGAGGAGAAGATCAAGCGGGGCAAGGATCGCGTTGATGTGGATAAGCTCGAACCCGGCGTGACGGCGTTTCCCGAAGTGACTGGCGGTTACATTTTCAAGAACGACGCTGTGGATCCTGACGAGGTCAGGTTCTTTGCGGGCGGGCTCTCCAACAGTTTCCAGGTGTATGTCGAACCTCCCGGTCCCGAGATGGTTTCTCCGCTCCGCTCTGCGCAAAACCAGTTCTTCACAAATCGGCTCAACACCTTTTACGCAGCGCTGAATGCCGCCAATTGGACCAATCCCATCACGGGGTATGCGCAATATTTCGATGTGGATGCGGGGATCGATCATCACCTGTTGAACGTTTTGGCGCTGAATGCCGACGCCTTCCGCATCAGCGGCTATGCGCACATTCCACGGAATGGGAAGATAACGATGGGACCCATCTGGGACTTTGATCGAGCGCTGGGCACGAGCCGGGTGGAGGAACGTCCGTTTAATCCGCGTTCCTGGCGCGGCATTAACTACGATGGCAACACGGACTTCTTCAATGCCTCGATCTTTTTCAATAATGCGTGGTATCGGCGACTGTTCCGGGACCCGGATTTTTGGCAGCGCTACGTCGACCGTTATCAGGATCTTCGCAGTGACCTCTGGAGCACCAACAGAATCCTGGCTCTTGTCGACACATTGGCGAACGAAGTGCGGGCGGCGCAACCCAGGGAGGTTGCGAGGTGGGGCGGTTCGGTTGGATCCGACACGTCTCCGCGGCAGGGGCTGCATTCCGCCAACGGCTACAGCCACGATTTCGGCGCAGGCAGCTATCAGTCCGAAATCGATTTTCTGAAACGATGGCTGCTCGACCGCATGGAGTTCATCGATACGAACTTTCTCGCGCGTCCAAACATGCAAAGTGGGGCCGGACTTCTTTCGAACACCGTGGTGCTGACGATCACGGGTCCTTCAGTTCCAGGATCAGTTGTGTATTACACGACGAACGGTGTCGATCCGCGTTCGGCCGGCGGCGGGATCTCGCCATCCGCCCGCGTTTATGGCTCGCCGATCACTCTCGCCCGGAATTCCCGGATCATGGTGCGCGCCCGCAACACGGCACATCGCAATTTGACTGGCCTGCACAATCCGCCGCTCACGACTCCATGGTCCGGCCTTGTTGCGAAAACGATCGTCGTCCAGCCGATTCCGCTGGCAGTCACGGAAATCATGTATCACCCGCCTGACGCACCGATCGGAAACACGAATGACGCCGACAACTTTGAATTTATCGAGCTTCGAAACGTGGGCGCCGGCGCGTGCAACCTGGCTGGAGTTCGATTCACCAACGGAATTCAGTTCACCTTTCAAAGCACGAACGCAGTGACCAACCTCGGTCCGGGGGATTTCCTCGTGCTTGTGAAGAACAGGACAGCTTTTTTGTCGCGTTATCCGCAGGTGACGAACATTGCCGGCCAGTATACAGGCAGCCTGGATAACTCCGGCGAACGGTTGCGTTTGGAAGGAGCGGTCGGTGAAACCATCGCAGATTTTCGCTTTGGCGATGATTGGCTCCCGATGACCGATGGCAACGGGTTCTCACTGGTTGCCCGCAATGAAGCCGCAGTGCCTGCCGGGGACATCGGCAAGGCAGCGTGGCGCTCGAGCTCAGCTGCGGGCGGTTCGCCTGGCGAGGCGGACCCCGTCCCGGCGGATTCTGACAGCGATGGCCTGCCTGATACCTGGGAAATGGAAAACGAGCTGGACCATTTAAGCGACGAAGGTTTTGACGGTCGCGATGGAGATCCCGACGGCGATGGCATGAGCAATTGGCAGGAGTTCATAGCTGGGACCCTCGCGTCCAATCCGGCCAGCCGGTTGATGGTTTCGAGTTCGATCGCAGGCGAACACGTCATCCTCTCATTCAGTGCCACTGCAGGTCGCAGTTACTCGTTGCAGCAACGGGTGACGCTCGAAAGCGAATGGCAATTTGCGCAGGACTTTCCCGCCTCTGGCGAACATCGGGTTCTAACGATCACCAACGCGTTATCCGACGGCACCCGGTTTTATCGGGTCGTGACGCCCGGCAAGCCATGAACGTGCAACAGAACCATTTCATATGCGTTCCCGCCTTGCTGGTAGTGGCGTTGCTGGTTGTGGCTGCTCCTCGGCAGGTTAGCGCGTTCACGCCCACGCATCGGATTCCGATGCGGATCACAGGGGCTGCCACCGAATATCCGAGCGGCGGTTTCGGCAGTGCGAGGCTGATTGATGGCGACCAGGAAACGGAGTATGCCTCCGACAACAACGGCACGAATACTTTTGTTGAGTTCTCGTTCCCGTCACCGGCCACCGTCATTGCGTTTCGTCATGTCGATCGCGCAGATCGTGCACTCGTTGGCGAATCGGAATTGATCTTCAGCAATGCCGAAGGAAAGAAGGTCGGGACTGTGCGCGTGGACCATGTGAACCGCAGGTCGGGCGAAACGTTCCTGATCCTGCCCCGTCCCATGCATGCGAGCCGCGTTCGGTGGCAGGTCACGCGGCTCGGAACCCACAGTGTTGGAACCGTCGGAGGCGCCGAGGTCGCGTTCTTTTCGGCCGATGCCGCCGATGCGGCTCCAACGCGTGATTCCATCGAAGCGCGCGCACTGCCGTTTCTCGATCGAGCAGGGAGGCAGCCGATTCGTGTAACGGTCAATCATCCGTACCTGGAGCCTGCGGCAGCGGTGTTGCGGATCGAGAATGCGGAACCGACCCCTCTTCAACTCGTCCACGGTGTAAACACGATCGATGTAAAAGTGAGTGCCGCAACCGCGCCCGAGCAACGGCAGGCGACGCTCGAGCTTTCCTCCGAATTGCAGAAGACCGTTGCGTTCCGTCAGAACCGGATTCGGCCGATGACGGTTTACATCCTTCCGCATTCGCACACGGACGTTGGCTACACAGAACTGCAGCCTGCGATCGAGGAAAAGCAGGTGAACAATCTGGTGCGCGGAATTGAACTCGCGCGCCGCACGGCGGATTACCCTGCAGGCGCTCGTTATGTTTGGAACGTCGAAGTGCTCTGGGCAGCTGACTTATATTTAAAACGGCTCGGGGAAGCGCGCCGGGCGGAGTTCCTCGACGCCGTCAAAAACGGGCAGGTGGAATTGAACGGAATGTATCTGAACGAGTTGACGGCGCTCTGCCGGCCTGAGGAGCTGATCCAGTTGTTCCGGTACGCCACGGAGTTGTCCGCGGAAACCCGGGTGCCCATTCGGTCGGCCATGATCTCTGATGTTCCTGGATACACGTGGGGAACCGTCACTGCAATGGCGCAGGCGGGCATTCGTTACCTGTCTGCGGGCCCAAACTATGGCGAGCGCGCCTTCATGCGCGTGTGGCAGGATAAACCGTTTTATTGGGTCGGACCTGATCGCAAGTCCAAGGTGCTGGTCTGGATTTCATTCCAGGGTTACGCGTTGTCGCACATCTACGACTCAATGTCGCCGCGGTTACTCGAAGATCTTGGACGACGGCTGCAGAGCGACAACCAACCTTACGAGATCGCGCACATCCGCTGGGCGGGGCAGGGCGACAACGGCGTCCCTGACGCCAGCCTTTGCGACTTCGTGAAGGACTGGAACACGGAATACGCTTCGCCGCAGTTTGTGATTTCGGGCACGACAGAAGCCTTCAAGGCATTGGAGGAACGTTACGGCAAATCGTTGCCGGAATTTCACGGCGATTGGACTCCTTACTGGGAGGATGGTGCGGGCTCGACGGCTCATGAAACAGCACTGAACCGGCAAAGCGCGGAGCGCCTCACGCAGGCGCAAACTTTGTTCGCGATGCTCGATCCCACTGCCTACCCCAAGGCCGATTTTGACAACACGTGGAAGAACATCCTCCTGTTCTCAGAGCATACATGGGGCGCGCTTGGCAGCGTGAGTCATCCGGAACACCCGCAAACCACAGGGCAATGGGCCATAAAAAAATCGTATGCTGATCAGGGAGAACAGCAGTCGAAGCGCCTTGTCGATCAGGCGCTGAAGACGCGCGCGGGTAAATTGAATCGCGATGGCGCCAACTCAATGGAGGGAACGTTCGACGTCATCAATACGCTTTCGTGGCCACGCACAGAACTCGTCAGGATTCCAGCCGAACTCTCGAGGGCGGGTGATCGCGTTGTAGATGCTTCGGGCAAAGCGGCGGCGTCGCAGCGCCTTCGTTCCGGTGAACTGGCGTTTCTTGCCGCGGACGTTCCCGCTTTCGGCACAGCGCGTTATCGCGTCGAGTCGGGCGCGGCGCATAGGGGCGCCGATTGCGTGCAAATCGATGAACTCACAATCGAGAATGACCTGCTGCGGGTGCGCGTGGATGAGGCAACTGGAGGCGTTGCCGAACTTCGATCCAAAGCTTCCAATCATAACTTCGCGGGTGACTCCAGTGCGGGACAGTTGAACCAATACATCTATCTCCGGGGAGAAGACCCTGACGACGTGCAAGGCAATGCACCCGTTCGGATTTCAGTGGAGGAGCGCGGACCGCTGATTGCATCGCTCGCCATCGAATCGGCGGCTCCGGGTTGTCACAGTTTGCGGCGCGAATTGCGCCTGATCGCAGGGCGGGATTTCGTCGAGGTGTTGAACCATTTGGACAAGGCGCGGCTCAAGGCGGAGAGCTACAAGGGGAAACAGGGAAAGGAGAGCGTCAATTTTGCGTTTCCGTTCCAGGTTCCCGACGGGCGCGCGTTGGTGGATTTGCCGCTCGCAGCGATGCGACCGGCGGAGGATCAGATTCCAGCGTCGTGCACGGGTTGGTTCACCGCCGGCCGATGGATCAGCATCAACAACGCGCAGCATGGAATCACATGGGTAACGCTCGACGCGCCGCTGGTGCAGTTTGAAGATCCAACAGAGGAGCTGCGCCAATGGCGACCGAGCATTCACAAGGATGTTCGCGGTGTGCGGAGGATCTATTCGTGGGTTATGAACAATCGTTGGGGAACCAATTATCGCGCCTACCAGGAAGGGCCATCTCTGTTCCGCTACGTGATGCGGCCGCAGACAAATGCTGACCCCGCCGAGGCCTCGCGTTTTGCGACAGGCTTCAGCCAGCCGCTGATTGTCTCCAGCCCAAGCGTGGCGATCGCGACCAACCATCTGCCAAGCTTTGATTGCGACGATGTACTGATTACCGCGGCGAAACCCGCGGATGATGGCGGCGGTCTTGTGCTTCGCTTGTTCGGCGCATCGGGCGAGTCTCGGGTGGTGTCGCTGCGCTGGCCGCATGGCAAGCCCTCCCGAGTTTACTTGAGCGATACAAGCGAGCGGCCCCTCGAGGTTGCTCCCGAAAAGTTAGCCATTCCCGGGTTCGCGCTGGTAACCCTTCGCGCCGAATTCGACACGATTGCTCCATGAAATTTACAATCCAATGAGAACACGCATGAAACCAAACCGATCCCTCGCAGCCGCAGGCGTGGCCGCGCTGATGCTCAGTGCCGCAACCTCTCTGCTGGCTTTCACACCCATGGTGCCGCTGCCTGCACCACGCATCCTCAACATGCCGCAGGGCGTTCCCGGCGGGAACTTCGGCATGAGCAACTTCTTCGATGGCAAATTGAAGACCGAGTTCGCGTCGCGCGATGAGGGCACCAACACCGTGGTGGAAATGCAATGGGCGCAGCCTGCACGTATCACTGCGCTGCGGCATGTGGACCGAAATGACCGCGCGACTGTAGCCGAGTCCGAACTTGAACTCATGGACGCCGCCGGGAATCGCGTCGCCGTGCTGCCTGTGAAGCACGTGAACAAGCGGAGCGGCGAAACGTTGTTTGTCCTGCCCCAACCCGTGACGGCGCAGCGTGCAAAATGGCGCGTGACCCGGCAGGGAACTTCCGGGCTGCTCGCGCTCGGCGGCGCCGAACTCGCCTTCTTTACATCGGAACCCGACGACGCCCAGCCCACGCGCGATCGGATCGAAGTGCGCGTGCTGCCGTTCGTCGAGAAAACCGGCAATCGGCCGCTCAAGGTCACGATTCACCATCCCTACCAGGAACCCGCCGAGGTCAGCGTTCGCCTTGGCTCGGGCGAACCGCAGGCCCTGTCGCTGAGATCCGGCGAAAACGTTTTTGATCTGTTGCTGCCCGAGATCGCTGCTGCGGCGACGGTTAACGCTGAAGTGCGCTTTCAGGAGCAAACGATTGCGCGCACCTCATTCCAGCATCAGCCCGCGCGGCCAATGACGATCTACGTCCTGCCGCATTCCCACACCGACATCGGTTATACGGAGATTCAAAGCGCGGTGGAAAACAAGCAGGTCAAGAATGTCGCCGACGGAATCGCCGCCGCGCGCAAAACGGCGCATTATCCCGCGGGTTCGCGGTTTGTGTGGAACATCGAAGTGGGTTGGGCCGCCGACTTGTTCCTCGAGCGCATGAATGATGCACAGCGCGAAGAATTCTATGAAGCTGTGCGCCAGGGGCAGATCGCATTGAACGGATTGTACTTAAACGAACTAACCGCCCTGTGCCGTCCCGAGGAGCTGGTGCAGTTATTCCGATTCGCAACGAAGGTATCTGAGAAAACCGGTGTCACGATTGACACTGCGATGATCTCAGATGTGCCGGGTTACACGTGGGGCACCGTGTCCGCGATGAGCCAGGCTGGAATCAAATACTTCACGGCGGCACCCAATTATTTCGATCGAATCGGCAACATCCTCCAGGAGTGGGAAAACAAGCCCTTTTACTGGGTCGCGCCCGATGGACGAAACCGCGTGCTCGTCTGGATTCCGTTCTGGGGATATGCGATGTCGCACATCTACAACGAACTCTCGCCGCGGCTCATCACGGACTTTTACGATGGCCTGGAGAAACGGAGCTACCCGTATGACATTGCCTACGTGCGCTGGGCGGGGCATGGCGACAACGCCGTTCCCGATCCTGAGATCTGCGACTTCATCCGCGATTGGAATGCGAAGTATCAATGGCCGCAGTTCATCATCTCGGGTGCGAGCGAGGCATTTCGCGCATTCGAGAAAAAGCACGGAAGCAAGCTGCCCGTCGTGAGCGGCGATTGGACACCGTACTGGGAGGACGGCGCGGGATCCTCGGCACTGCAAACCTCGCAGAATCGCCACAGCTCCGATCGGCTGTCGCAAGCGGCAACGGTCTTTGCCATGTTGAATCCGAAGGCTTATCCGCTGCAGGATTTCAACCTCGCCTGGCGCGACGTCCTGCTCTATTCGGAACACACATGGGGCGCCTGGTGCAGCATCAGCGAGCCCGAACGCAAGGAAACCAAGGAGCAGTGGGATGGCAAAAAGAGTTACGCCGACCGCGCGGAGCAGGCTTCACGCGCATTGCTGGCCCAGGCCCTGCAGTCGACGGGTTCCTCCAGCGCAACGGAAAATGCAATCGACCTCGTCAACACCCTTTCGTGGGAGCGCACCGAAGTGGTGTTCCTCCCCCCGGACCAAAGCCGCGCGGGCGATCGGGTGACGGACGCAAAAGGGAAAACCATCCCGTCACAACGCCTCTCGACAGGTGAGCTGGTCTTCGTTGCGGAAAACGTGCCGCCGTTCGCGTCCAAGCGCTACACAGTTTCGAAGGGTCCTGCACTTGCGCCGAAGCGCCTTGCGAAAGCGTCAGGTGCTGTCGTTGAAAATGATGTCATCCGCGTCCGCGTGGATGAAAAAGGCGGTGGCATCGTTGAGCTTTCCGCAAAAGGCATCGACGGCAACCTCGTCGACACGTCAAGCGGTGAGGCTCTGAACGACTATCGTTACCTCATTGGCGATGACGTCAGCAAACTCCAGGCGAACGGCTCCGTGACGCTCTCGGTGGGCGAATCCGGGCCGCTCGTCGCGTCCATCATCGTTGAATCCGACGCCCCTGGCTGCAACAAGCTCCGCCGTGAATTGCGCGTTGTAGCGGGACGGGATTACGTCGAGGTGATCAACCTGGTGGACAAGGCGCGGCTTAAGGCGAAGAGCTATTACGACAAGGATGGCAAGGAGAGCGTGAACTTCGCCTTCCCATTCAACATTCCGGACGGCCAGATTTGGGTCGATATTCCATACGCGGCGATGCGGCCCGAAAAGGACCAGATCGCGAGCGCCTGTAAAAACTGGCTCACGGTCGGACGCTGGGTCGACGTAGCGAACCGCAATCGTGGCGTTACATGGATCACGTTGGACGCACCCCTGATCGAGGTCGGCGGGATTACCGCGACGCTGTTGAATTCGCAGACGAATCCCGACGTGTGGCGGAAACGGATTGAGCCGACTCAGAAGTTCTATTCGTGGGCGATGAACAACCATTGGGGAACCAATTATCGAGCGTATCAGGACGGGCCGACGTTGTTCCGTTTTATCCTTCGCCCGCATCGGGGCGGGACGGATCACGCCGAGGCGACGCGCTTTGCAACGGCGTTCACGCAGCCGCTCCAGGTTTCCCGCTCGAACGGCGCGCAAATGTCTGAACCGCTGCTGCGCTTGAATACGGACGATGTCATTGTGACAGGCCTGAAGCCGACCGATGACGGCAAGGGCTGGATCATTCGCCTCTTTGCCGCCAACAGCAAGGATCACAACGTGCGTCTCAATTGGGGTGATCGGGCGCCGAAGTCCGTGTACTTGAGCGGGACCAATGAGAAGCCAGGCGACAAGATCGGCAACCGGGTGGCTGTGCCGGGCTTTGGTGTCGTCACATTGCGGGCTGAATTCTGAGAAACCGTATGAACAAACGAAGACTGGCTCGTTGCAGGAATTCGATGCGAAGCTGCGCATTCGTGCTGCTGACGTTGGGAATGCTGGCGGCATTTGTGTGCGCCAGCAGCGCAGCGCAGCGCCGTCCGAATCTTCTTTTCATCATCACGGACGACCAACGCTTCGACGCATTGGGTGTCGTGCAGGAGGAGCAGGGCAGCAATGCGAGGTGGCCGTGGTTCAAGACGCCCAACCTCGACCGCCTCGCGAAGGAAGGGGTTCGATTCCGCAACGCGTTTGTCGTTCATTCACTGTGTTCGCCAAGCCGTGCCTCGTTCCTTTCGGGGCAATACGGGCATCGCAACGGTATCGTGGATAACAGCACCCACTTTCCATCCAACGCGATGAACCAGGCGGTGCTTCTCCGCGAAGCCGGTTATCACACGGCGTATATCGGGAAGTATCACATGGCTTACCAGCCGAACCGGCCTGGCTTCGCACACGTGGTCAGCTATGTCAGTCAGGGTGAATATTTTGGCGGACGCTTCCTCGTGAATGGCGCCGAGACGAGGGTGACCAATTGGGTGGACGATGCCTCCACGGACTTTGCCCTGGATTACCTGCGAACGAATCGGCATCAGCCGTGGATGATGATGCTCGGGTTCAAGACGCCGCACACGCCACGGCAGCCTCCCGTGCGGGCACGGGAGCGGTTCGTTGGCGAATCCGTCAAGCCAGCGATGAACCTGAAGGCGGCACCGTCCTACGGAAAGGGGCAGCGGGCGTATAAAGGCGAGGAGATCGGAAAACCGGTGGAGACCGATACTGACAGCCACGGGTCCGACCCATACCTGCTGGATTACTTCCGTGCCATCTCCGCTGTGGATGACAACGTCGGGCGTTTGTTGAATGAACTCGACACGCTCGGAATTGCAGAGGACACGGTGGTCGTTTTCGCGAGTGACAACGGATATTTTCTCGGAGATCACGGGCTCGGAGACAAACGCGCGGCGTACGAGGAAAGCATGAGAATCCCCCTCCTGATGCGATACCCGCGGTCGGGAATGCGGGCGAAGGTGATTGACGAAATGGTCCTCAATCTTGATCTCGCGCCCACATTCCTGGATTTGGCGGGTGTGCGGGTTCCCGAGCAAATGCAAGGCGCGAGCTGGATGCCGCTCCTGCGCGGAGATGCGTCGAACTGGCGGCAGGCGTTCATGTTCGCGTACTTGTTCGAACGCAACCTCCCGGCCACCCCCGCAATGATCGCGGTGCGGACGCCGGCGGCGAAGCTAATCCAGTATCCCGACCGCAAAGTCTGGACGGAGTTGTTCGATCTCAAGGCTGATCCCTACGAAACGAGAAACCTCGCTGGGGACCCGGCTTATGCTGAATTGCGCCAGAAACTCGAGCGCGAGCTTGCGGCGCAGAAGCAACGTTTCGGCGATCCCTTCGAGCAGGGCACTGCCGCGTATTAATGCGCTTCTTCGAATTGTCATGAGAAACATCATCGCTGGCCTGTTGTCCATTGCGGCTCTCAGCAGTTTCGCCGCTGAAAAAACGCCGCTTCAATCCGTCGATCCCACGATTGGCACCACCCATTGCCGCTGGTTCTTCTTCACGCCTGGCGCGATGCCGTTCGGAATGGCCAAACCAGGTCCCTGCACTGACGCACACCTCGGCAACGTGCATGGCTGGGACGCGGTGGGTTACGACAGCCGGCACGAATCGATCGAGAGCTTCGTCAGCTTTCGGGAATTTCAGATCGGCGGGGTCGCTCTCATGGCGACCACGGGGAAGTTGCAGACGATCCCCGGAAAGCTCGAGGATCCGGAGTCGGGATACCGATCGCGTTTTGACAAACAGGACCAGCGAGCGGAGCCGGGTTACTATTCCGTGCTGCTGAAGGATTACGGTGTTCGCGCGGAATTAACCGCCACCCCACGCGTCGCGTTTCATCGATTCACGTTTCCGAAATCTTCGGACGCTCACGTCATCCTCGATGTTGGAAATCGACAAGGAGAAGGCGGCGCAGTGCTTGATGCCTTTGTTCAACGGGTCGGTGAGCGCGAGGTGGAAGGATTTGTGAACACGCTGCCTGTTTACGTGAAGGCTTATCAACCGGGAGCTTCAGTCAGGATGTATTTTGTGGCGCGACTCAGTAAAACGCCGAACCGCGTCACGGCGTTTCGTTCCCAACAGCAGTTCGCCGGGCACTCAGCCATTCAGGGCGCCGGATGCGGATTGTCCCTCGATTTCGAAACCTCCGAGAACGAAGCCGTCGAGGTGAAGCTCGGGATGTCCTACACAAGTGTTGCCAATGCCCGGTTGAACATGGAAAAGGAAGCCGCTGCTCTCGACTTCAATGCCGCGCGCGCGCAGGCGCAATCCAAGTGGAGCGAAATGCTGGGACGCATCCGCGTGTCAGGCGGGCGCGAAGTGGATCGGGTGAAGTTTTACACTGGGCTGTATCACGCACTGCTCGGACGCGGCCTGGCCAGCGACGTGAATGGCACTTACCGCCGAAACGATGACGCGATAGGCCAGATACCTCTCGATGAATCAGGTGTTCCCCAATACCACCATTACAATAGCGATGCAGTCTGGGGCGCTTTCTGGAATCTCACCCAGGTGTGGGCGCTTGCTTACCCCGATTACTTCAGCGAGTTCGTGCGCTGCCATCTCGACATGTATCGCGATTGCGGCTGGCTGCCCGATTCGGTCGCGGCTGGAAAATTTGTGTCGGGGGTTGGAACTGATTTCATGGGGCTTGTGGTCAGCAGCGCTTATCATTGGGGCATTCGCGATTACAACGTGCCGCAGGCGTTCGAAGCTGTTTTGAAGAATGAGATGGGCTGGCAGAACCGGCCTGTGGGCGTGGGCAAGGCGGATGTGAAGACATTCATCGATCGCGGCTATGTGCCCTTGATGCGGAAAGTTCCCGCATTCAGCGGATCCACTGCTGACGGGTCCCTGTATTCAGCATCCCATACGCTCGAGTATTCGTTTTCGGCCTATGCGGCTGCAGAGTTCGCCCGGGCCCTCGGCAGGACCAACGAGCAGGCTTCCCTCATGCGCTACTCGCGCGGATGGGAGAATCTCTACGACACGGAAACGGGGTTCATCCGGCCGAAGAACCCGGAAGGGCAGTTCATCCCTGACTTCGATGCGCGTAAACCCTGGAGCGGATTCCAGGAAGGCAACGCGTGGCAATACACGTTCTACGTGCCGCACGATCCCGCGGGGTTGATGTCGAAAATGGGCGTTGAAACGTTTCGTCACCGGCTTGCGGATGTCTTCGCGCAGGCGGAGAAAACTGAGTTCGGCGGCGGCAAGAAGATCGACGCCTTCTCAGGACTTGAGAACGTTTACAACCAGGGCAACCAGCCCAGCCTGCACATTGCGTGGCTCTTCAACTACGCAGGACAACCCGAGCAAACCCAGCACTGGGTGCGCCGCATCTGTGATGTGTTCTACGGCACGAATGTCGTGCATGGCTATGGCTACGGGCAGGACGAAGACCAGGGCCAGCTCGGCGCCTGGTTTGTGCTGGCTGGGATTGGATTGTTCGACGTCCAGGGCGGCGCGACAGGAGAGCCTGTCATGCAGGTTGGAGCACCCCTGTTCGACGAAATCGAAGTTCAACTACATCCCCGTTATCACGCGGGCAAGACATTCAAGATCCGGGCGCAGGGCGCGTCCAATCGCGAAGCCTTTGTGAAGGCGATTCGTGCGAACGGAACGCTCCTGGACGGTTGGAGCGTTCCGTGGAAGACCATCGCTGCGGGCGGGACGCTTGACCTGGAATTGCGCGGAGACGCAACAATTCCAGTGTCGATACAACAGTCCCGCTGAAGCCAAACTCAACTTCCTGCGATCAGAGCTATCGGGAGGAGAGCTCGGCGATCAAGGTGCTCAACTGTTCCTGCTGCGGGCGCACCCGCAGAAAATACCGCACTGCAACCACGAGCGCGCTGATTCCGAGTGTTGCACCGAAGAACAATGACATAGAGGCGAGTTCCCGGTCCGAGACCTTTCCGACCGCTTGCAGCTGCCGCATCGTGAGCACCAGAATCGGAACCGAGATCACGTATAGCAAACCCACGAGCCGAAGATTGCTCTGCGTCCTTCGGTTTGACTCGAGCGCCTGCCCCAACGTCTCGAGCACGGACAGCTCTCCGTTGCCTGATCCGCGGTTCGCACGCAGAAAACGTCGCAGGAAAACAACCGCGAACGTCCACGGCACTGCGAGCAGCGGAAACAAAGCCCACTCACGGGCAGCATCGGTGCGATAGGTGCCAATCGACCAGAGCGCGAGGACGGTGATCGCCGACAGCGCGACAAAAGTATTCACCAGCCAGGCGATCTGGAATCTGCGACGACGGCGCATCTGCAGGGTGAACCGCTCGGCAAGTTGCTGCTGCTGTTGGGTTCCGATGTTGTTGGCCGGGTCGTTCCAGGCGTGTTGCATTTCATCGAGGTTCATAGTCTTTGTCTTTCAATGTTTGACCGAGTTGTGTTTTGATGCGGTTGAGTTTGACCCCCACATTGCTCTCCGAAAGTCCAAGCACCTCCGCCATGTCCCGATAGCTCAGGCCATCGAGTGCCAGGAGAATCAGCGAGCGGTCCGCGGGTTTCAGCCGGCGGATCTCGGCATACAGCGCGGCCAGTCGTTCCTGGGTGAGCGAACCGCCTTCCGGGCTGTGGGCCGTGGGCGCAAACGCAGTGAGCTGCTCAAGCCGAAGGCGATAACTTTTCCGGGAGCGGGTCCACAGCAACGCCGTGTTGTGGCACACCCGGTAGAGATACGTGCTCGCCTTCGCCTGGCCGCGGAATGCAGGGATCGATTTCCAAACCGCCAGCAGCACCTCCTGCAGGAGGTCATTGCGGTCGTCGCCATCGGCAAACCCGTTGACCACGCGGTAAAGCACCCCGCTGTAATCGTGGATCCATTCGGCGAACCGTTGTTGCTGATCGTTGGTATTCACGTGTTTCTGAATATGAGAAACAGCTGCGGGGCGTTTCTTACATGAAAATGCAAGATTCGGGCTCGACCGTGGTTCCCCCCTCCGGATTACACTGCACGTTGATTGACATGCATTCATCCGACGCCAAAACCGACTGGAACGAAAGGACCAGTGCCTCGTTCCCGGCGCCCCCGGATAATCAGTCGATGTTCCGGTTGATGTTCGAGCGCAGCACTGACGCGTTCACATTGGTGGATCCGCAATCTGGGCGGTTCGTCGATGTGAACTCCGCAAGCATCCGAATTGCCGGCGCGCCCAGCAAGGCTGCGATGCTTGAACTGGGTCCCGGAACGATCTCTCCGGAATTCCAGCCGGACGGAACGCGGTCCATCGAAAAGGCGAAGGAAATGGTGGGGCTCGCCCTGGAGAAAGGGAGCCATCGCTTTGATTGGGTCATCAACCGCTTCGACGGCTCGTCTGTCCCAGTGGAAATCGTTTTGACGCCGATCCCAATCGGCGAACGCCCATTGCTGTTGTCTGCTGCGCGCGAAATCACAGAACGAAAGCGCGCCGAAGCAGCGTTGCGGGCGTCCGAGGAACGCTGGCGCATGGTATTCGAACAAGCCCCGTTCAGCGTGCAGATTTTCGCCCCTGACGGATGGACGCGCCGCGTGAATCCCGGCTGGGAAAAGTTGTTCGGAATGACGCGTGAGCAAGCGGCGCAATTCAACCTCCTGACTGATCCGCAACTATCCGGCAGCGAGGCGGCGCCGCTGATTCGCCGCGCGTTTTCCGGCGAGGTGGTGCACGTTCCCGCCGTTCCTTTTGAATTGCCCACGCCGCCAAGTGGGGGACCGCGCACGCGCTGGATTGGCGCGACGTTGTTTCCCATTCGCGACGAACTCGGACAACTGCTCGAGGTTGTATGCGTGCATGAGGACATCACCGAACGCAAACAGGCGGAGGAATCGATCCGGCAATGGAACGTCATGCTCGAACAGCGCATTGCCGAACGCACCTCCGAACTCGCCCAGAGCGAAGCGCAGATGCGAACTTTGGTCGAGCACGCTCCCGAGGCGATCGTGGTGTTTGACGGAGCCAGCGGCGATTTCCTGAACTGCAATGAAAACGCGGCGCGACTGCTCGGCTTGAACCGGGAGGAACTCTTGAAGTTGCATCCCGCGGATGTCAGTCCGGAATTCCAGCCGAACGGCCGTCGATCAGCGGACCTTTCCCGGGAATACATCGAGCGGGCGCTGGCGGGTGAGGTTCCCGTTTTCGAATGGATTCACCGCGGCACGCATGGGCGGCTGATTCCGTGTGAAGTGCGCCTCGTGCGTCTTCCGGCCGAAGGCCGGAGGCTGGTGCGGGGAAGCATCACGGATACGACCGAACGCAAACGCGCGGAACAGGCTTTGCGCGATTCGGAACAAAAGCATCGGGCGCTGTTCGAAGCCACGAGCCAGGGCGTAATGATCCACGACGCCCAAAAGTTTCACGACGTTAATCCCGCCGCAGTGCGCATCATGGGCTACAACAGCGCCGCGGAGATCATCGGCAAGCACCCCGCTGATTTGTCTCCCGCAAGGCAGCCCAACGGTGAGGATTCGCTCGTCGCGGCGTCGCGTCACATCAGCGAGTGCATGGAAAAGGGAACGGCGAGGTTCGAATGGGTCAGCCTCACGAGCGGAGGCCAGCCTGTTCCTGTCGATGTGATCCTCACGCGCATCGAGATGGGCGGCAAGCCCTTGATCCAGGCGGTGATCAATGACATCTCCGAACGCAAAGCTGCGGAGGAAGCCTTGCGGAAATCGGAGGAAAAGTTCAAGCAGCTCTATGAACTTTCCCCGCTCGGCATGGCGCAGGTCGAATGGGACGGAACGTTCGTGCAGGTCAACAAGGCCTTCGAAAACATCATCGGCTACTCACAGGCGGAACTTCAAAAGCTCAGCTATTGGGAGGTCACCCCCCGTGAATACGAGGAGGCGGAACTTGCGGTCCTGGACTCCCTGCGGCGGACGGGCCGGTTTGGACCGCACGAGAAGGAATACTTTCACAAGGACGGTCATCGCGTTCCGGTAGTACTCAATGGCATGGCAGCCACGTCCCCTGACGGGCGCACGCAGCTGTGGTCCATCGTTGAGGACATCACCCAGCGAAAAAATTCTGAGGCCGAGTTGCACAAGGTCGTCGCCCGCGAAAAGGAATTGGGCCAGTTGAAAAGCAATTTTGTATCGATGGTCTCGCACGAGTTTCGAACTCCGCTGGGCATCATCATGTCATCAGCGGAAATCCTTGCTGATTACCTGGATCGCCTCGATCCCGACGAACGCCGCAGTCACCTCGACAGTGTCTCGCGCAATGCGCGGCGCATGGGCGACATGATGGAGGAAGTGCTTGTGCTGAGCCGCCTGGACGCGGGTCGGATGGATTTCAGTCCCGAAACGATTGACCTCAGGAAGTTCTTTGTTCGCCTTGTCGATGAAGCGCTGTCATCCACCGACCGCCGGTGTCCCATCGTTCTCAACCTCGCCGAAACTTCCGAAACTGCGTTGCTCGACGAGAGCCTGGCCCGCCACATCCTGACGAACCTGATCAGCAACGCGACCAAGTATTCCGAACCTGGCCAGCCTGTGCGGCTGGATGTTTTTGCTGAAGGCCAGGATCTCATCTGCGTCATTCGCGATCACGGAATCGGCATTCCGCCAGCCGACCAGGAATGCCTGTTCAACGCGTTTCATCGTGGCGATAACGTTGGCCAGCGCCCCGGCACGGGCCTTGGGCTGGTAATCGTCAAGCGGTGCGTGGAATTGCATGGGGGAACGATTCGACTATGGAGCAAGGTCGGCGAGGGAACTGAGGTCACTGTTCGGTTGCCGGTCTTTCGGGCGACCGCTCTCCCCCGCCGCGGCGACACTGAAGTAATCAGACGTCCGCAACCCTGAGCTGATCAATGGAGCCATTACTTTCATGAAGCGAATCCTTGTGATTGAAGACGAACCGGAAATGCGGCGCAACCTCGCCACGATCCTCCGCCTCGAGCAGTTTCATCCGATCCCGGCGGAAAACGGGCGCGTGGGGATCGAGCTGGCCGCGAGTCAGAATCCGGACCTGATCCTGTGCGATGTCATGATGCCCGAGCTGGATGGATACGGCGTGCTCCAGGCGCTGCGCGAGAATGCGCAGACGGTTGCGATTCCATTCATCTTCCTCACCGCCAAGGGCGAGAAACCCGACGTGCGGGCGGGAATGAATCTGGGTGCTGATGATTATCTCACGAAGCCTGTGCCGAAGGTGGAATTGCTCGAGGCCATCCGAACGCGCCTCGCCCGCGCCGATCAGCAATCGCGTCCTGTCTTCAATCCCAACTTCAAGTCATCCTCGCCGTTGGAGGAAGCGTTCGGCCTGACGCCGCGCGCCGCCGAGGTGCTGCTCTGGCTGGCGCAGGGAAAAACCAATGCGGAGATTGGCCAGATCCTTGGCAATACGGAATCGACGGTGAAGAAGCACGTTGCGGAAATTTTTGAGAAGGCTGGCGTGGAAACCCGCGGCGCGGCGACGTTGCGTGCCCTGGAAATCCTCAGCTCCCCCCGTGCGCATCAAAAGGGAATGTCTCTCTAGACGCATTGGGACGCGCTTCGCGCAGGCTGAAGCGGCCTAAAGGCCACGATCCTCTGCATTGTGGCTTGGGGCAGTATCAGGATTGAGGCTCGCCGCAGATCGGAGGGTGCGTTAAACAGCTCGCAAGTTCCAGGAGCCGCCATCAGGTTGTGACAAATGAGTGAATCTCACATCGACCCGAAGGTCAGGATTGGCCACGTGCACTTGAAGGTTGCGGACCTTGAGCGTGCGCTGGGCTTTTACCGCGGCGTCCTCGGATTCCAATTAACCCAGCGCTACGGTTCAGGCGCGGCGTTCATTTCCGCGGGGGGCTACCATCACCACATCGGCTTGAACACGTGGGAAAGCCTGGGCGGTTCACCGCCGCCTGCCGGAGCCACGGGCCTGTTTCACCTGGCGATCCTCTATCCGACCCGCACGGCACTTGGCGACGCTCTGAGGAGATTGCTGGCCGCCGGAATTTCACTGGATGGCGCCAGCGACCATGGTGTCAGCGAGGCGCTTTACTTGCGCGATCCCGACCAGAACGGCGTCGAATTATATTGGGACCGGCCTGAGTCCCAGTGGCCGCGCACTTCCGATGGCGGTCTGGCGATGTTCACGCGCGCACTCGATTTGAAAGCTCTCCTCGCCGAAGCGCCTCCCATTCAATAAGTACATCCCTGTGGGGAGACGTTCTTCAACTGCGCTCAGTTCCCGTGCAGAACCATTCGCAACGAACGGAGATAATCCAGGTGATCTCTTTGGCGTCGTCAACGAGCCTTCAATCGCAACAGCAGATCCTTGCTCTCGACGGTGTCGCCCACCTGCACGTTGATCGCGTCCACAATCCCGTCTGCCGACGCGTAAACGGTCGTCTGCATCTTCATCGCTTCCATCATCAGCAGCTTGTCTCCCTTGGCAACCTTCGCACCCACCGTCACGGAGATCGCAGCGATCAGGCCCGGGATTGGAGCGGCGGCCTGAAGCGGATCCGCGACGTCTGCCTTCGGACGGGACTTGGCCTGCGGGATGATCTTTTTGTCCGCGATGAACGCCTCGCGTGTCATGCCGTTCAACTCATACGTCACCGTGCGGCGGCCGTCCTTGTCGGGCTCGCTTACGTTCACCAGCCGCACGATCAGCGTCTTGCCTTCTTCAATCTCAAACGTGATCTCTTCGCGCAATCGCAACCCGTAAAAGAATGCAGGCGTTGGCAGCACGCTGACGTCGCTGAATTCGCGGCGATGTTTGATGAACCCCGCAAAGACCTGCGGATACATGAGGTGCGAGTAAAGGTCGTCGTCCGTGGCCTCCCGCTTCAACGTCTCGGAGAGCTCACGGCGAAGCTTCTCCAGGTTGGCCGGGGTGGCGACTGCGCCGGGCACAACCCCCTTCCGATAGTCCTTTTGCGCCTGTGCCGCGCGTTTTTCGCCGAGAACGACGCGCTGCACCTCCGCGGGCCATCCCCCGTCAGGCCAGCCGATCCCGCCGCTCATCATATCCACGACCGATTCAGGAAAGCTCTGCGAGCCCGGCTCGAGGTTCACGACGTCCGCAGGCCGGATGCCGCGACTGAACAGAAACAGCGCCATGTCGCCCACGACCTTGCTGCTTGGCGTCACTTTGACGATGTCGCCAAAAAGTTGGTTCACCTCCGCGTACGTGCGCGCGATCTCGGGCCAGCGATGCGCAACGCCCATGCTGTTGGCCTGTTCCTTGAGATTTGTATACTGGCCGCCGGGCATTTCGTGCAGGTAGACCTCGGCACTCCCCGTCTTGGGCGCGGTGTCGAACGGATGATAATATTCGCGCACGCGTTCCCAGTAATCAGAAAATTCGCCGAGCGCCGCGATGTCCAGTCCCGTATCGCGGCGAGTGTGTTCGAGCGCCGCGACAATGGAGTTGAGATTGGGCTGGCTCGTCGAACCCGACATCGATCCCATGGCAAGGTCGACGATGTCGACGTTGGCGTCGCACGCCTCCAGGATGGCGGCGGCCTGCACGCCGGCGGTGTCGTGCGTATGAAAATGGATCGGAATGCCAATCTCTTCCTTCAGGGCCTTCACCAGCTGATACGCAGCGTAAGGGCGGCAGAGGCCGGCCATATCCTTGATTGCGAGAATGTGCGCGCCCATCTTCTCCAGCTCCTTCGCAAGCTTCACATAATATTTCAGCGAATACTTGCTGCGCCGCGCGTCGAGAATATCGCCCGTGTAACAGATGGCCGCTTCGCACACGGCGTGCGTCTCCTGCACCGCGTCCATTGCCACGCGCAGGTTGGGCGTGTAATTGAGGGAGTCGAAGATGCGGAAGATGTCGATGCCTGAGGCGGCAGCGTGTTTCACAAAGCCCGCGACGACATTCTCCGGGTAATTCGAATAGCCGACTGCGTTTGAGCCGCGGAACAACATTTGAAAACAAATGTTCGGAATACGCGCGCGCAACTGGCGCAGGCGTTCCCATGGATCCTCATTCAGGAACCGCATCGTGGTGTCGAAAGTCGCGCCTCCCCACATTTCGAGCGAGAACAACCCGGGCGCGCGGCGCGCCACAGCGTCGCCCACCGCCAGCATGTCATGCGTGCGGACGCGGGTCGCCATCAGCGATTGATGCGCATCGCGCATGGTGGTGTCGGTGACCAGCAGGCGCCGCTGCTTGCGCGCCCATTCGGCAAACCCCTTGGCCCCCAGCTTCAACAGAAGGTCGCGCGTTCCCGCAGGCGGCGGCGCCTTGTGGTCGAATGCCACAGGCGTTGCCGGAACAGGCGGTTTGTCCGGCGTGTAACCCTTGGCGTGCGGATTGCCATTGACGATCACATTGCCCAGGAAGTTCAGGAGCTTGGTCGCGCGGTCGCGGCGGGTCCGGAAATGAAACAGCTCAGGCGACGTGTCGATCATCGTCGTCGTTGCCTGCCCGCTGCGGAACTGCTCGTGATGAATTACGTTTTCCAGGAAAGGAATGTTTGTCTTCACCCCGCGGATGCGGAATTCCGAAAGCGCCCGGTGCATGCGGTGCATTGCGGTTTCGTATGTGTGCGCGCTCGCAATCACCTTCACCAGCATGGAATCGTAAAAGGGCGTGATGATGGCGCCGCCGTAACCCATCCCGCCATCGAGCCGAATGCCAAAGCCGCCCGGGGAGCGATACGCGAGGATCTTTCCGTAATCGGGCATGAATCGGTTCTCAGGATCCTCGGTGGTGACGCGGCATTGGATGGCGTAACCGTTGCGGGGAATGTCGGGTTGCAACGGCATGTTCACTTCAGGCCCGTGCAAAGGATAACCTTCGGCAATCAGGATCTGGGCGCGAACGAGGTCGAGGCCCGTGATGACTTCCGTGACGGTGTGCTCAACCTGGATGCGCGGGTTCATCTCGATGAAAAACCATTCGTGGTTGTCGAGGTCGTATAGAAACTCGATCGTTCCCGCGTTGTCGTATCGAATTTCCCGCGCAATGCGCGCGGCAGCATCGCAGAGCTCCTTGATCACACTGCGGGGCAACCCAAAGCTCGGCGCCACTTCCACGACCTTTTGGTGGCGGCGCTGCACGGAACAATCGCGCTCGTGCAGATGAATGACGTTGCCGTGTTGATCGCCGAGAATCTGCACTTCAATGTGCTTGGCTCGGGGAATGTATTTCTCCAGAAACACCGACGGATTCCCGAACGCGCGCTCCGCTTCCGAACGCGCCTCCTCCAGCAGGCTCGCGAGATCCGACGCCTTGTGCACGACGCGCATGCCGCGCCCGCCGCCGCCAAACGCGGCCTTGATGATCAGCGGGAAGCCGATTTCCTTCGCCGCCTTCAACGCTGCATCCCGTTCTGTGATGGCCGTTTCAACACCGGGAAGGACGGGAACATTGATCTTCCGGGCCAGCGCGCGCGCTGCGGTTTTGTCGCCCATCATCTCGAGGAGTTCAGGGCGCGGACCGACGAAGGCGATTCCAGCTTTCGCGCATGCGCGGGCAAAGTCCGGGTTCTCGGAAAGAAAACCGTATCCTGGATGGATCGCATCGATGCCCTTCTCCTTTGCAACAGCAACGATGCCTTCAATGTCGAGGTACGCCGCAACCGGCCCCTTGCCTGAGCCAACGAGATAAGCTTCATCGGCTTTGAAGCGATGGAGGCAAAATCGATCTTCGGCGGCGTAGATCGCAACGGTTCGGAGGTTCAACTCAGTCCCTGCGCGGAAAATTCGGATGGCGATTTCGCTGCGGTTGGCAGCCATCAACTTCTTGAACGTGCGCGCCGCTTTAGGCGACGAAGGTTCACTTCGGACGGGTGTGGTCATGCGCCACGTTATATACGGGGCAAAGGGAAAACCGGAAAGCGCAAAGCGGCGTAGCGCAGGTCTCCCACCCGGTCCACCCTCCGCAGCAGGCTGCTGCGGAGGAAGGGCGATACAGCAGACTCGGAGGTCTGCGCGGCGCGACGCCGGCTCGCGATCCGGTTGCGTGGCGAAAGCGGCGCAGGATTTAAATGGCCTTCAAACTTCCCTGACCACGCCCCAATAAACATCGAGGCGTTTCGTCAGATAGAGCCGCACGGCCTTCAGCAGAATCTCTGATTCGAGCTTCTGGCCTGCTGCGACGATCTCCTTCAACGTCCATTCGGGATGCACACGGAAGCTGCCCTGCGCGATGATTGGGCCTTCATCCAGGTGCATGCTGACGAAATGAGCGGTCACTCCCGCGATCTTCACGCCATGCTCGTAGGCCTGCCGATACGCTTGCGCGCCTGGGAAGCTTGGGAGGAGAGATGGATGAATGTTGATGATCTTGTTTTTGAATCGCCACGCGACGTTGGGCGAAAGGATTTTCATGAAGCGGGCGAGGACCAGGAAATCGATTTCGTTCTCGTCGAGCAGCCGCAGCAGGTGCGCCTCGGCGTCCGCGCGTTCGTTCCATGGAATCAACACAAACGGCAGCTTGTGCTCGCGCGCGATGGGTTCCAAGTCCGGGCGATTGCTGATCACGATGACAGGTTCTGCGCGATTCAATCGACCCTGCCGCACCGCGCGGAGGAGCGCCTCGAGGCAATGCGGCTCACGGGTGACGAGAATGGCCATGCGCTGGCGCCGCGATGGATTGGTCAGGCGCATTCGAATTTCCATCTGCAGCACCTTCGCGAGGTCGGCCAATCCGCTCTGGAGGGTTTGGGCGTCGAGTTGCTCCTCCTTCCAGGATGCCTGGAGTGTCATGCTGAATTGCCCCCGCGTCACCTGCTCCTCAAGCGCTTCAATGTTGGCATGCTGTTCGAAGAGAAAACTGGTGACGCGTGCGATGACCCCCGTCTTGTCGCGGCCGATCACCGTAATGGTGGCGAACTGCTTCATGAGCCGCCAATGAAACGAAATTGAGCGGGTGGCGAAAGATAAAACTGCCACCCCGCCCAAGTGAAGACCACGAATCACACAGCGTGTCAGAGCCGCAACAAAAACGGAAAAGAGGGAAAAGGGGTTTAGGCGAATTACGCAAATTTTCGCGATTGAAGAGAGGAAGGTTATCGGGTTTGAATCTTTCACCTCTCCGCCCGAAACCGCTGATTGAAGCCGTCTTTTTATTTCGTGTGATTAGTGTATTTCGTGGTTGAACCTCTTTTTCGGAGCGGCGTTCGGTCCCGTCCCACAGCTACTGCGGTCCGATGCCCACACGAAGAAAACCGGATGACTCCTGTGGATGAACCGGCATGGTTGTTTCCACCTGTTCCGCCGTGACTTCCGATACCATATTCCAATTCACCAGATTCGCAGATTGTTCGACGTGATACCGCTGGCCGGGCACTGACGAGAAGCTGAGGTCAATGCCAATCCTGGTTCGTGTGATTCTCAGGAACGGTTGCCGCCTGAATGGATTTGCAAAGCGGATCAGCACTGGCAAATGGTCCGATGCAACGCGGCTGTCGGTCCAATAGAGATTCTGTGGCAGGACATCCAAAACGTCGGAACGAAATAGTTCGCTGCTCACCACGTTCGACCATAGCAGGCTGGACGGCAGAATGTAATCGTAGCGTCGCGTGAAGCCGTTCGGCGATTGCGTGCTGAACGTCAGTTCACTCCCGCCCGAAATTTCAAGTGGCGTGGTCAGGTGCAATCCAGTGCCCGGGTTGACGAGCCGTTCGACCGATCCCAGCCGGCTCGGTGGCGGCCGCATCAAGTCTTCATTGAAATCACCCGTCAGAACATAGGGAGCCATCGGGTGCGTGGCCCTGAACGTGGTTGCGAAGAAATTCGATATCGCAGCGGTCTCACCTGTGCGCTGTCGCGCTGCGGCAGTGTCCTGGCCCGACTTCAAGTGGACTGTGAATACGTGCAACGGTTCAGGCAATCCCGGCACGGCAATCTCGGCCTCAAACAGGTCGCGCTTCAAGGTCTCGTTCGGAACACCATACGGTTCAAGACTGGCGCCGTGCAGCCAGCTGCGCGCCGCGAGGATCGGATACCGGCTGATGATGGCGCTGCGGATCGATCCATCGTCACTTGAGTTCGTAGCCAGGTGAAATCCAGCGCGGAAAGCCTTAACAAAATGTTCCATCTGCGCAGTGCCGTTGTTGGTCACCGGAATCTCCTGCAGCGCGAGAATGTCGGGGTTCAAGAATTGAACGATCCTCCCAATCGCGCGCACCTGTGGCGAGTTCGTCGTCCAGTTCAACACGCCGTTTCCATGAAGATTATAGTTCAGCAGTGAGAACGCAGCGGGTGCGGCGACACGCACGTTCAACGAAACGGGCGCGGTGAACGCCGCGTCGATGACATTGCTGACCTGAACGTGGTAGAACCCCGAATCCGCGAACTCCGCTCGTGGAAGAGTGAGGGTGGATCCTTGGGCTCCCGCGAGCAGAAAGCCGTCTCGAAACCATTGGAACGACGGCGGCGGATCCGCCTGCGCACGCACTTCAAGGACTGTGGGGCTTCCCTGCAGGACGAGCTGATTGGCTGGCCCATCCAGCACGAGAGGCGCGTATAGATTGGGTGCGGCTGGCAGAACGTCGATGAATCGTGTTCCAACACGCAGGTCGTCGATCTCGATCGAACCAATCCCCGCCGCCTGCCGGAATGCATACGCAGCTACGTTGAACGAGTCCGCTGGTTCCGACACGACAACGTGAAAATCCGCTTCGGAGATGGGATCGATCCAGAGCTTCGTCGCCGCATTGCTGTTCACGAGGCGCGTCACGACCACGTAATCCGCGTTCAGATTCAGCTCAAAAGGCCATACGGCGGCAGGAGCGGAACCGCTGGCGGAGGAGAGGCCGATTCGAATTTTTCCGGGGCTTGCAGCTGGCGAGAAAATCCAGATGCGCCCGCATATCGCCGTCGCGGAGTTGCCTTTGAAATGCGCAACGTAACCGCCCGCCGACCCTGGCGGGGCTGTGACCCGCAAACGAAAGCTGCTGTAGAAACGATTCGTCGAGTCGCCACTCGCGAACGGCCCACCCGCGAGCGCGGCGTTGACGTCTTCGGTGTTGAACCCGTTCAACACGAGCCTGCCTGAACTGACCACAGCCTGGCCTGGAGCTCCGCTATGTGTCTGCCAAATGGCAGAGGCTGCCGTGAGCGCGGCGTCGGGGTACGAAAACTCCTCGTTCAACAGGACGCCACCATGCAGCAACTGATGACATGTGAAGAAGATAATGATGGTAAGAACGATCCCTCCCCTTGCTTTCCCTGTTCCCTGAAGCATGCGGGAATCCTTGTGAAGATCAGCCTGCGCGTCAAAAGAATTCCGCGTCGTCGCGAACGCCGATGGCAACACCCATCATGTCACCGCTTTTCGTTGTAACTTGATTGCGAATACTTGCTGGCGGCGAGCTGAGCGGCCGTTGCGGTCAGCGTGTCATCCAGTCCGCATTCGTGCCAATCGATCCCGTGGTGTTTCGCCGCCACGTCGAGCATCGCCCGCTCCCAATCCGCACGCATGAGCGACACAGGCGGCGGTTGCACAGAGCCCTGGATCAGCAGGCCGTCGCGCGTGCGTCGCTGCGCTGCGCCTGCGATCTTGCGGCCGTTCCAGAGAACATCGAATTGTTCGTGGCCGGCGAAACATTGCCCGGGCGCCGACTTTCGACAGCAGGGCGCCAACTCGGTTTTGACGCCGAGGACGCTGAATGCATCCACGATCCACGCGTGAATGCGTTGGTAACTTTCAATGGCCTTCAGTTCATACCATGCGTGCCCCGGGGGAACTGCCGCACTATACGTCCAGTCCGCATCGTGCGGCACAATGCCGCCGCCCGTTGGTCGCCGAATCAGCGGGCGCAGCATCGTTGTCGCTGAGACTTCGGAATACTTTTGAAAGTAGCCAAACGTCGCTGCGGGTTCGATCCAGCCGTAAAATCTGAGAACTGGCGCGCCCAGGTTCGGTGCGGAAACCAACAACGTCTCATCGAGCGCCATATTGAAAGCGGACTCGCAAAGCCCCGGCTTGAGAAGCAGCCAGCGGTTCACTCGGCGCCCTTCTTCCTGGCAGTCGTCAGCAGCGGATCCGTCACGCCGATTCGCGGACACAACGCCAGCACCTCGCAGTTGGGGCAATCGGGCTTTCGCGCGTAACAACGCCGGCGTCCGTGCCAGATGAGGAGGTGACTGAACAATGTCCAATGGACTTCCGGAACGAGTTGCATCAAAGCCGACTCGACCTTCACTGGATCGGTTTCACGCGTAAGGCCCAGACGCAGTGAGAGACGTCCGACGTGCGTGTCCACGACCACGCCCACGGGTGTGTTGAAGGCGTTGCCGAGAACAACATTCGCGGTCTTGCGGCCGACACCGCCGAGTTCGACGAGACTTTCCATCGTGCGCGGAACCTCGCCGCCGTGCTGACTCACGATCGCCTGGCAGCACGCCTTGATGCTCCTTGCCTTGTTGCGGTAAAAGCCCGTGCTCTTGATGTCCTGCTCGAGCGTGCCTAGGTCTGCGGAGGCAAAATCAGCGGCCGACCGGTACTTCTTGAACAAGCCGGCTGTGACGATGTTCACGCGCTTGTCTGTGCATTGCGCGGAAAGGATGGTCGCGATCAGCAATTCCAGCGGATTCGAAAAATTCAGTTCGCAATGCGCATCGGGGTAGGCGGATTGCAAGCGGGAAATGATTTTTCCCGTTCGCTCAATTTTCGCCTGAAGTGATTCGCGCGGCATGGCGGCAACTGTACGGCGGGCTTTGCATTCGGGCAAGCGATGGCACCACAGCGAAACAGACAGCGCGGCAGAGCCGCAGCCGAAACGGGAAGCGGTAAAACGGTTTGCGCGAATTACGGGAATGGAAGAGAGGAACCTTAACCACGGATGGACACGGAGGAACACAAATCAACGGCGAAAGAGTTGCATGACCACGAAAAACACGAATCACACGAAACAAAAAGCCCATTCTTCCACGCAAGCCAAAGACGAATTTGACCGCGGGTTGCAACGGATACCTAAGGCCACACGGTCTTACGCGAATTTCACGAATTGTCGCGAATTAACGGCAGAGTTGTTAACCAAGGATGAACACGGGTTAGAAGAACAAAATCCCACTCCTCTCTCTGCTACCTCTGCTTGCTCCTGTTCAATGCCGTTTGCCGTTCCCGACTTTCGCGGCCTTCGCGTCGTTCCCATGAAGCCTCTTGGTCTTTGCCTCAATTGCTTGCGGCGGGAAGATCGGTTGAAACGCCAGACTCTGCAGGCACCGAGTTGGTCGGCGCGATTGTGGCTGGTGTGTAGGCGGCTTGTTTCAGGATCCGCGGATAGTGCCGGCCTGTGGCCTTATGGACGATCATGTCCAGCAAGGTGAAGTGGTTCAAAAGGCTGAGTACGAACGCGATGGCAACGAGCGTCAGCACAATCTTCGGCCAGCTGGTAGGCGCGTCGCCGAAGCGGTCGGTCGCGATCGCCGCGCCCTCCGGGAGCGCCGCCACCTGCGTCAGTGAAGCTCCGAACGGCACGTTCAATCGCGCCTTGGCGTTTACTGCCCAGCCGTTTGCATCGAGAATCGGGCCGAGATTCCGTTTTCGGAGCTTCAGCCAGGCGATGATCATGGACGGCGTTGAAATGAGCAGCACCAACCCTGTCACGACGAGGCACAGCTTCCAGAATGGGAGCATGAAAATCCCAGTCGCATACCCAAGCAGCGAGGTGATTAAAGCTCCAATCCCAGCGATTGCCACGCTGATCGCAGCAACCGTTCCGACATCCACCTTTTTCGGCGCAGGTCCAGTCTTGTCGAGATTTGCCGTTGCACTTGCCGCCGACGCGAGCTTCTCGTTCGCCTTGGCGTCCGCGGCGGCGGCGCGCTTGGCCACCTGTTCCTCGATAAGGCGGACGAGCTTCTTGTATGGCGACCAAAACGCCTGGCGCAGGCTGATGGGATTATCGACGATTTTCGTGATGGTCGCGTCCCAGTCGCGGCCTTTGCGGTCGTAGAATAATCCGTTGCGGCCGACCATGAGATTATCCGAATCGCCATTCGACACGATGGCCACAATCGAGCGCTTTTCACCTGTGGCTTTCCGCACGCAGTCGCAATACGCCAGATAGGCGCCTGCAAGGCCGGCCATAAGCGCGTGTTTGGCGGCATCTTCAACAGCGATGCACAATGCGCAGGCACGCTGGTCGAGGTAGAGAACACCACATTGGAAAATCGCGGCGCGGCCGTCAGCGTCGTAGAAGTCCCGGAAGTTGACGAAGTTCTCGCACAGCCGATGAAGGTCGCGCACATAACGGGCGAGCTTCTCAACGTTCGCGATGGATGAGGCTTGAGGCTCCAGGGCCTTGTCCTGCGCAATCACTTCGCCCAGCCGCTGCTGCGCATCGCTGCCGAGAATTTCCCGGACGCGAGCGATTCCCAGTTTTTCGACAATGGCACCAGCCTTTGCCGCCTGCCATTCATCGTAGCGCGCGAGCTTTGCCTGCAGTGCAAGCCAGTCGGCCTCGGTCAATTCTGACTTGTCACCGAGCAACGGCTGAACAGCGCTTGCTTTGAACGTTGCCATGGCGGCAGCGTGGGCGGGATTGATTCCTGTCGTGAGGGAGAGGGGTTTGCCCGGGGCAACGTGTGCAAGCGGGAAACCCGCCGCTTCAGAAGCATTGAGGCTCAAGTCTGCCCCCGCAAACGCTGCGTAATCTTCTTCACGTCGATTTAACGCAGGCAAGGAGCGCGCATCAAACGCAGCCAGCCGCGCCCGCCCAAAGTAATCGTCCACCTTGCCCTTCACTGCCTTCACCGAAGCGCTCGCAGCCGGGGTGGCGCCGCCCAAGGGCAGCAGGGCTGCGCTGTCGGTGTCGCCTTGCTTCGTCCATCCATCGAAGGCCGCGCATGCTGCGAAGAACTGATCGATGTGGGCCTGGTCGATTCCCGGTTTCCCAGAACGATCGGCAACCGTTCCGCAACATTCCTGGATTTCCGCAATCACCTTTCGCAGCGGTCCCTCTGGCGCTGATTCCGCAATGATTACGCCATCACCATTGAACGTCGTGTTCGCGAAGATGCGTGTCGCGTCTGAGGCGTCCGCCAGGGCGATTGTCGGCGACTGCGCATTGCCAAGGTTCTCGTTAATTTGTCGCGCCGATGCGAGCAGCTTTTCCCCTTCGGGCGTGGCTGTGCTGATGGCATCCAGCGGAACAGAGTCGCCGCCTTTGACGAGTACATCCGGATTCTTGAGCAACCCGCCCGCCCACTTCACAGCGGCTATCAATTCTGGCGCCCGGATCCGTCCGTCCTTGTCAGCGTCAACGAGGGCGAGCGTTTTCGGATCAAATTCCAGTCCACTCGCGGGGCTCGCCAGGGCGACCCAAAGCTTTTGGTCCAGCTCATCGAGGCGCATCAGGTCTGCGCCACTGTCGAGCCTGACCTGGTCGAAACCGCCCGCCCGAAAAAAACGCCAGACGTGCGTTGGCCGCGCTTTGTTGATGTTCAGCATGGCTGCCCTTTCTCGAGCTCCCGTGAGTGCGTGGAGATCAGAATTTATACGCAATTGCGGTGACCCATTTCAGGTCGTTCTCATCCCGGCCGGGAGCAGGTTCGTTGTCGTAAGTGTCCTGGATGAAACTGCGCAGGCTGAAGCTTTCCGTCAGGTCGGCTTCGATCCCTATCTCGGCATTCAGGAGGAAGTTGTCGAAGTCGTCGACCTGGGGCAGGAACTCCACCGACTGCCAGATTCGGGCGCGGTCGTTGATCTTGAAGTTGAATTTCTCAGCCAGGCGGAGAGCGAGGTAATTGTCCTCTTCACCATCGAGCCGTTCGAGCACGTAGCTCGGGCCGGCTTCAACGCTAAGGTCCATGCGATCTTCCTTGATCAGGTAATAGCCGGCCCCAGGGCTGAGCGTGATGCGATAATCCACGTTTGCAACGTCATCATGGAGCGCTTCGAGACGGCCATAGCCATACAGACGCTCATTGAAGAGGTGATTGTATTGGCCGAACGCGCGCGCGGAACTGGCAGTCGTCTCTTCCTCGCCGTCGATTTCCGTCGTCCCGTAGGCAGCATCGGCCCCGAGACTGATCTCGTGCTGGTCCCATTTCTTTCCCGTGGAAAGATTGAGGGTACCCATCACGGTTTCGCTGTTGCCGCGTGTCATCGTGAGCCCAAACGCAGCGCTGCTCTTCCAGGCCGTGGGATCATCGGCGGGGGCCTGGGCAATGGCGGGTTGGGTGGATGTCGCAGCAGCTACGGCAGCCGCGAAGCAGGGGAGCATGGATTTGTATTTCATGGTTGCTTTTGGATCACTAAACGCGGCAAACGGCCTTGAACCTTATCAGCCGTGTCATTGCCGGGTTATTTTCTGAACAATTGATTGATCGCTGACGAGGCATTTGTGACGGCCTGGTTCGACAACGATTGCACCTGACGCTTGAGATCCTCAACCGCCTGCTTCTGCTCGGGAGACAAGTTGAGACGGGAAAGTTCCTTCAGGTTTTTGACAGCGTCTTCCCAGCGCTGGTCCTTGACCATCAGGCGCGCCTTTTCGATCAACTGCTCGGTCTCGTCCTTGAAAGCGGCGATGGCCGGACCTGCGGCTGCTATGGAGTTGCTGGCGGTTTGTGTGACTTGTGCCTGAATGCGGCCCGCGGTTGCGCGCGCGTCCGCAGTTGCCTGCTGTGCCGTCGCCTTGAGTTCGGATGCAGCGCCGGAGGCCGCTGCCTTGAGCTTCGTCGCCGTGGATTCAGATTCCTTCGCGGGCGGACTAACGGATTCCGAATTCGAATTCTTATCGCACCCGTTCAGAATCAGAAGGGCACCAACGGACAAAGCGGCAAGTTCCTTCTTGATGGTCATGTCGGCCGCAGTAGAAGCCGACTGATGCGATCTCCGCAAGCGCAATCCGCTGTTCCGCCAAGGGGCGGGCGCATCCTGGCAGCGGCCGCAGCCCAACCTTCAGGGTGCTTCAATGGCCGCTTTGGATCGTTTGGAATGATTGCCCTGCCGGTTCGCGCACGCTGAAGCGGCGTGAACGCCGCGGTCCTTGTGGGTTATTGCCTGGCGCAGTGACAGACCTCAGACGAGTTCCGCTTCGTTGACGCGTTCCGGCCGGAACAGCGGCGTTCCGTCGGCAGCTTCGGGATACTCGAACACCTTGCCCTCGTAATTGCGAATCACGACACGGTCGGCATTGCGGCTAAGCACGTATTCCGGACTGACGGGCACTTTGCCGCCGCCGCCAGGAGCGTCGATGACATAGGTGGGAACAGCGTAACCCGTCGTGTGCCCGCGCAATTGCTCCATGATCTCGAGGCCCTTGCGAACGCTTGTTCGGAGATGTGCTGAGCCCGCAATTAGATCGCACTGGTAGATGTAATAGGGTCGCACGCGGCACATCAGCAATTTTTGCACATGCGCCTTCATGAGATTCGCATCGTCATTCACATGCCGCAACAGGACGGTTTGGTTCCCGAGCGGAATGCCCGCATCCGCCAGCCGGCCGAGTGCTTCACGCACTTCTGTGGTGAGCTCGCGCGGATGATTGGAATGCACGCTCATGAACAAGGGATGATATTTCTTCAGCATGGCGCACAACGCGGGCGTGATGCGTTGCGGAAGAAAGATGGGAATGCGCGTCCCGATCCTCAGGAACTCAACGTGCGGAATGGCCCGCAACTGGCTGAGAAGGTGTTCGAGTTTGTCATCACTCAAGAGCAACGGATCGCCACCGCTCAGCAGCACATCGCGGATTTCCGGGTGCTCGCGAATGTATGCGATCTGGCGGTTGAATTCGGGATGAAAATCATATCCCGCGGCGTTGCTCACCAGGCGTGAACGAGTGCAGTAACGGCAATACGCCGCGCAACGATCGGTCACGAGAAACAGCACGCGATCGGGGTAGCGATGAACAAGCCCGGGAACGGGCGAGTGCGAATCCTCGCCACACGGATCGCTCATTTCCCACGGCGCCGTGGCGGTTTCCTCGAGGCGCGGAACGACCTGGCGCCGAATCGGGCAATGTTCATCTGCGGGATCAATCAGATTGAAAAAGTAAGGGGTGATTGCCAGCGCGAGCTTGTGATTGGCGAGCTGCGTGCCGGCGTGTTCCTCGGGCGTCAGCGTGGGCATCAGCATCTGCAGTTGCTGCAGCGTGGTGATGCGGTTCTTCAACTGCCAGCGCCAGTCATTCCATTCCGTGTCCGGAACGTCTTCCCAGAATCCTTTTCCGGCTGATTTGAACTCTTTTAACGATTCGAAACTTCGACCTGCGGGCGGCTCCTCGCCGCTCTCCCGTGGAGTTGCGCTGTGCATTTTCTAGTTATGGTTAGCGCACTATAGATTTGAAGCCCCTCCTGTCAAGCGAGGGGAACTCCCGCGCACCGTGCATCCCGGGAGGTGGTTCACCCGGAGCGCTTTAGCCAGCCGGGCATGCGAATTTCTGACGGGCCGGGATTGCGCAACGTGCGCAAAAACGCTCAGGGAATTCCCTTCCGGCAAATGGTGAAAACCTCGCAGCGAGGCGCTTTACCCCGCGATGAACCCGTTGAACAGCATCGCTTTGCGCCCTTCTGAATTCCCTCAAAGCCATTGGCATCGCTGATGCGAGAGGGGTGTTGATTGCAAAACACGAACTGAATAAAGCCTATGAGAAAGTCTCTTGATGTAATCGCTGAAACCATCCGCACTGCACAACACCCTTTTCCGCATGTGGTGGACCGGCCGCACAAGGAACAAAAACACCGTTACGAACGCCGCAAGGTCAAGGAGTACATTCGCCTGGTCGATTGGGGCGTCGAAGCGTGAATGAGTCGTGCCCGAATGAGCACGCCTAAGGCTGCAGCGCAGATAGAGCAGGTGGATCGGAATCCGCCGCGGCGGCCGGCTTCAGCGCGAGTCGCCGTGCATCCAGCGAGTTGAGCTCGCGGATCATCGAATCCGAAACCCGGTTGCGGATTGGACCGCTCCGCTTGCGCAAGCCAAAGAACGATCCCGAGAAGTTCTGCTCCGACAGATAGGCCGCGAGCAAGGATCGGTAGTCATCGACCACTCCGATCAGCTCCTGCGACACCCGGGGCCGCAGCAGTTCGAGTTGCTGGAGTTTTTGCTGCAACGCGGTTCGCTGGTTCAATCCGTCCCAATCGCGGACGACCACCTGCAGCGGGATCTGGGAACGCCGCGGCATCTCCTGCGGACGCGATCGGACTTCCACAGGCGCCTGCACGATGTTGTCGAGCTTCTCCCAGCTCGCCTCCCAAGTGAAGGTTTGCGCAAGGTCGCGTCCCGTGAATCCAACAACCTGGAGCGCCCACCATTTCTCCACGTCCAGCTGGGTTTTGAAATGAGGACTGAAGCCCGAGAGAAAGGCGAATTGCCAGTTACGATGATTCCCCAGCCGCGCAAGACTGTTGCGCAGGCACGCGCGGCCGTCTTTCAATTGCATCAGCTGGCGAACGAACATTTGCGCGCTCGCCCGGAAAACCTCGATCTCAGGCTCGACTAATTGCTCGCGCCCCGGCCAGCTGAGTTGTTCGAAGGTGAGCGGCGCCTTTCGATGCAATACATAGCGTGCGCGGGCTGATGGATCCGCGCGCCGCTCATTGACGATGAGGCGGTTCAGGATCAATCCGTTTTCGCGGCCGCGCGCGGACGGCATCAGGTAATCCAGTTTTTCCGTGGCGAGAATTTCCTGCGCAATGCCTTCCGCCAGCCAAAGCGGAAGTTCGGCGGCATGGTGGTGCGCATCGCGGTTTGCGATCTCCAGCAGGCAGGCATGCACCAGGGTGCGGACAAACACATGCGAAGTGACCGCGTCCGGCAGATCAATTCGATAGGCCCAGCTGCCAAGCGAGCGCTCCACAATAATCGTCGGCTGCTCGTACGGGGAGCGGGCGGGGCGTGCACGGAGAAAAATTTTGCCGCGCGCGGATCCCTGAAGATCGAATTGGCGCCACGCCGCCTGCTTGATGCGTTCGGCCGCAATAACCTGCACCGCGGGGGCGAGCGGAATGGATGTGTCATCGCCCCTGTAGTAGCGCGACGTGTAACCGCTTGCGCCGGGATACGCGACAAACTGGCCTGAGACGCTGCGAGCCGTCGCGAGTTCCGGACGAGGCTGCGCCGGCGCTTGGGTGACCAGCAGTCCGAAAGCGATGGCGCACAGCGTTTTCACGTCAGGAGTTCAGTCGGGCTTGGAAGCCTTGGGCTTCTTCTCGGTTTTCGCGGGAGCCGCCGCCTTCGTTTCTGCGCCGGGTTTGGAGTCCTTGGCAGGAGCCGGCGCGGTCGCGGCGGCGTCCTTCTTCGCAGCTTCCTTGTAACCTTCGCTGCGATAATCCGTGATGTAGAAACCGCTGCCCTTGAAGATAAGTCCGGCCCCGGCGCTGATTTTTTTCGTGACCTTCCCGCGGCCCCATTTTTTCTTTGCGCACAGGTCTTCCGGGCAAATTGCCAGTGGCTTCTCCGCCATGCTTTGAAATTTTTCGAATTCGTGTCCGCACTTTTCGCAGACGTATTCGTAAGTCGGCATACGCTGCAATGTAATAGAGACCGCGGGCGCAACGGTCAAGCGTCGCGATTCCACCGATGCCAGGCCGGCTCGTCGTGACACTGCTCGTGTATTCTCGCCCTCCTCCACTCTGAGTTGAAGGGAATCATTTCTCGTGTCATCTGCGACGCAACGCCGCAATTTCTTTGTTGGCTTCGCTTGTTCCTTTCGTATTGTGAACAGCACGTTTTTAAGAACAGGAATTCATTATGGCCAGAACTGAACGTCAAAAAATTTCCAATCGCGAAGCGGTCGCGGACATGCCGGATTGGATGAAGGACAAACATTGCCCGCATAAAAAGAAATACATGTCGGGCAAGCGGATCATGCCGAAGAACATCAACGGCAAGGAGAAGCTCGCCTACATCATTGATGAGACGTTCCTGGCCTACAACTCGGCACGTCTCAAGGAAGCCTGCCAGCTCTTCGCGAATCGGATGCTCGACCAGGATGTCACGATCGGCATGAGCATCTCCGGCGCATTGACGCCCGCGGGCCTCGGCTGCTCCAGCATCATCCCGCTGATCAAGGCGGGTTTCGTGGACTGGATCGTGTCGACCGGCGCGAATCTCTACCACGACATGCACTTTGCGCTCAATTACCCGGTCCATTCGGGCAGCTTCAAATTCGACGACACGGACCTCCGCGACAATGATTTGGTGCGCATCTATGACGTCGTGATCCCGTATTCCGACGGCCTCATGGCGACGGACGATTTGCTGCGCGAACTCCTGATAAAGCCGGAGTTTCAGAAGGAGATGGGCACCGCGGAGCTGCATTATCTGATCGGACGCTACTGCGCGGAATGGGAGCGGAAGCACAAACTCAAGGACGTGTCGGTCCTTGCTGCGGCGTATCGTGCGGGCGTGCCGTGCTACACCAGTTCACCTGGTGATTCGACGATTGGCATGAACTTCGCCGGCGTGGAATTGCGCGGCAACAAGCTGCGGGTGAATCCGTCGATCGACGTCAATGAAACCACTGCATTCGTGCTCGGCGCGAAGCGTGGGGGTGGACGCAGCGGCGTTGTGCTCTGGGGAGGCGGCAGCCCGAAGAATTTCATGCTGCAGACCGAGCCGCAGATTCAGGAAGTCCTGCGAATGAAAGAGGTCGGCCAGGATTTCTTCATCCAGGTGACTGACGCGCGGCCTGACACAGGCGGCCTGTCTGGCGCGACGCCGGGCGAAGCGGTGAGCTGGGGCAAGGTGGATCCCACCAAGCTTCCCGACGCCGTGGTTTGCTACACGGATACGACGATCGCAATGCCGCTCTTTACGCATTACGCGCTCGCAAAACACAAGCCGCGCAAGTTGAAGCGGCTCTATGACCAGCGCGGCAAGCTGCTGAAGGATTTGACTCGCGAGTACTTCAAGCACAATGGCGTCAAGATGCTCGACGGCAGCGAGCCTCAACTGGACTGACTTACTAACCCAAACGAGACAACTACTCAGAGCAAGGCCGGGAACTGCTTCCCGGCCTTGTGTTTGTACGATTCGATGATTCGAACTATTGCCGCGGCGTTCCCGCTTCAGAGGCCTTCGGCAGGCGGTCCGCCGGAGGCGGCGGACCGCTGAACGAACGCAGAGCGAAAGGGCGGCAAGGAGAGCCTGGCAATTCATGAAACAACGGACCAATGCGACAGGAGCGTGGTGACATGCACAGACTCTCGTGTCGAATGCGTCTTCATTCTCACTCTCTTCCGCTCGGAGCGGAGGAGAGGTCTGGGGAGAGGAGAGACAGGCGTCGGCCAGAAAAGGTTGTCAGCGCGAATCTGGCCATGCTGTGTAAATTCCGCCAGGAGCATCACGTGATTTCTTTGCGTGGCTGCTCCGCGACCCAAGTTTTATCAAGGCGATTTACTGCGAATTCTGCCCGCTGCAGCTGTTGTGTACGGCTCCGTACACCAGATTGGAGGGCCATGGCACATGCAGTGCTTTTCCGGCGGACATGACGCGTTCTTGCTCATCAAAACGACGCACAATTTTAATCAATGCCACTCGCTCGGCGGTTTGTAGCCGTCATCCTTCGCCGCAATAAGTTGTTTTATCGCGGGCCGCACTGCTGTGAACACACTGCAATCACAGGACCGTGAGCTGACTCGAGCAGGCCGGGCCGCGCTCGAGGTGGGTTTGGTTCGCGGACAGAGCACTGTCGTTTCTGCGTTCGCGACAAATCCCTTGAAGCTGCTGACGCCGCGTGCACGGGGGCAAAGCGTCTGGGCATGCACAAGCAGCTTCGGCGGGGGATTGGTGGCGGGCGACGAAACTCTGCTTGAGGTGCGGATTCGCGCGGGCGCGCGCTGCTTCGTCGGGACACAGGCGTCCACGAAGGTTTACCGTAACGAGACCGGGCTTCCGTGCGGGCACGAGACCCTGGGGTTCGTCGAACGCGACGCGATTCTCGTGTTCGCGCCCGATCCGGTTCAAGCGTTTGCGCTTTCGATTTACCGGCAGAAGCAGGTGTTTCAGTTGTTGCCGGGCGCGGGATTGGTGCTTGTGGATTGGTTTACTTCGGGCCGCGCGGCGCGGGGCGAACGCTGGGCGTTCTCTTTGTTCCAGTGCCGAAACGAGGTGTTCATTGAGGACCGTCGCGTGTTCCTGGATTCTCTTTTGCTGGATTGCACGCGAACCGAGTTGAAGGGCGCCCATCGGCTGGGCCGCTGGAACTGCATCGCCACGGTGCTGCTGGCGGGAACGCCCCTGGAGGAGGGCGCGCAATCCATTCAGTTGGATGTCGCGTCGCGTGCGGTTGGCAAACAGGATGCGCTGATCGTCAGCGCCAGCGCCACCGAGGATGGCGTGCTGGTGCGCATCGCGGGCGAGAGCGTCGAAGCCGTGGGCCGCGAAGTGCAACGGCTTCTGTATTTTGTGAAGGAAATCCTGGGTGATGATCCCTGGGCACGACGACAATGAACAACGCGCGCAAATGCAAAGCGGCATGGCCGCGCTAAACTGAATTCAAACTGGCGATGCATCTTTCCCCACGTGAAATCGACAAGCTGACGCTGCACCAGGCGGGATTTCTCGCGCAGAAGCGGCTGGCGCGCGGATTGCGACTGAACCATCCCGAAGCCGTCGCATTGATCGCCACGCAGTTGCAGGAGTTCATTCGAGACGGCCGCGCAGTCGCTGAACTCATGCAGTTGGGCAGGCATTTGCTTGGACGAAACCAGGTGATGAGCGGGGTTCCTGAGATGATTCACGATGTGCAGGTGGAAGGCACGTTTCCGGACGGAACCAAACTCGTGACAGTCCATCATCCCATCGCGCTGGAAAACGGCGATCTCACACTGGCGTTGCACGGCAGCTTTCTGCCGATCCCTGAGTTGTCTTCGTTCAAACCGGACAAGGAATCCATCCAGCCGGGATCGTGCGAGATCCTGGACGGAGACGTTGAGTTGAATGCGGGACGGGCGGCCGTGGAGTTATCGGTCACCAATCTCGGCGATCGGCCTGTGCAGGTTGGCAGCCATTATCATTTTATCGAAACGAATCCCGCGTTGCAGTTTGATCGCGGCGCTGCCTACGGCAAGCGTCTCGACATCCCGGCGGGCACGGCGGTGCGCTTTGAACCGGGCGAATCAAGGACCGTGCGGCTGGTCGAGATCGCGGGCCGCAAGATCATTCGCGGCGGGAACAATGTCGCCAGTGGGAAGGTTTCGGCAGCGGCAAAGAAGGCGGCCCTGTTGCGCGTAAAACAAAAGCAATTCGGGAACACCCGGTGATTTCCACGATGCCGGCCGCTGCAGTCATTCCATTCTGAGAAAACCACCTTTTATGGCGCATAAAATGAAGCGTTCGCATTACGCGGACATGTTCGGGCCGACGACGGGCGACAAAGTACGGCTCGGCGACACTTCGCTGTTCCTGGAGGTGGAGAAGGATTTCACCAGTTATGGCGACGAATGCAAATTCGGCGGCGGCAAAGTGATTCGCGAGGGGATGGGCCAGGCGGCCGGTGTGGGTGATCGCGATGCGCTGGATTGCGTCATCACCAACGCGCTCGTGCTGGATTGGAGCGGGATCTACAAGGCCGATATCGGCATCAAGGACGGTTTGATTGCCGCCATCGGAAAGGCTGGGAATCCTGACGTGATGGCGGGTGTGACACGAGGCATGATCGTGGGTGTCACGACGGAGGTGATTGCGGGGGAAGGCTTGATCCTCACTGCGGGCGGCTTCGATTCGCACATTCATTTCATTTGCCCGCAACAGGCGCATGAAGCGATTGCGGCTGGATTGACGACGATGGTCGGCGGCGGAACGGGCCCTGCGGTGGGCACCTGCGCGACAACGTGCACGCCAGGTTCCTTCAACTTGCGCATGATGCTGCGGGCGGTGGATTCATTGCCGCTCAATTTCGGATTCACCGGGAAAGGCAACACGGCGTTGCGAGCCGGATTGCCAGAACAGATCCAGGCCGGTGCGATTGGATTGAAGCTGCACGAGGATTGGGGAACCACGCCCGCAGCCATCGATTGCTGCCTAAAGATCGCGGACGAGTTCGACATCCAGGCGACGATTCACACCGACACATTGAACGAATCTGCATTCGTGGAAGGCACGATCGCCGCCTTTAAGGGCCGCACCATCCACACCTACCACAGCGAAGGCGCGGGCGGCGGACATGCGCCCGACATCATTCGAATTTGCGGCGAACCAAATGTACTGCCGAGTTCCACCAATCCAACGAGGCCGTACACGGTGAACACCATCGACGAGCACCTCGACATGCTCATGGTTTGCCATCACCTGGATCCAAATCTGCCTGAGGACGTCGCATTTGCTGAAAGCCGGATTCGAGGCGAAACGATCGCTGCTGAAGATATTCTTCACGACATCGGCGCGATCAGCATGATGAGTTCGGATTCGCAGGCGATGGGCCGAATCGGGGAAGTGATCACCCGCACATGGCAGACTGCCGACAAGATGAAGCAGCAGCGTGGCAGGCTGCCTGAGGAAAGCGGTGACAATGACAACGTGCGGATCAAGCGTTACCTCTCGAAGTACACGATCAATCCTGCGCTCGCCCATGGAATGGCGCACATCATCGGATCGGTCGAGAAAGGAAAGCTCGCCGATCTGGTGCTTTGGAAACCGGCGTTCTTCGGCGCGAAACCCGAGATGGTGATCAAGGGCGGAGTAATTGCGTGGTCACAGATGGGCGATCCGAACGCGAGCATTCCCACGCCGCAACCTGTGATCATGCGGCCCATGTTCGGGAGCTTTGGCAAGGCTTCGGGCCCCTGCGCGATTTCGTTTGTCAGCCAGGCTGCGAAACAGCGTGGCGTTGGAAAGTCGTATGGCTTGAGCAAGCGAATCGAAGCGGTGAAAGGCTGCCGCATTGTGAGCAAGCGGGACATGAAGTGGAACAACGCCCTGCCGAAAATCACTGTCGATCCTGAAACCTACGAAGTCCGCGCAAACGGTGAGTTGCTCACGTGCGAACCCGCAAAAGTGCTGCCGCTCGCGCAACGATATTTTCTTTTTTGACAACAGCATGGGGACCCGATTGCAACCACCTGAAATCTGCGCGCCGCAGCCAATTGAAGGATCGCCGAACGCGACGGAGCGTAACGAATGGCTCGTCTGGCAATTGGTGGATTCTGCATTTCCGACGGGTGGCTTTGCGCACTCAAACGGCCTCGAAGCGGCCTGGCAACACGGCGAGGTGAGGAACCGCGCGGAGTTGGTCTCGTTCACTGAAGCCAGTCTGGATCAACTTGGACATGCTTCCCTGCCGTTTGTGACCGCGGCCTGGACCGAGCCGCAACGGCTCCCTGAATTCGATGCGCTGTGTCACGCGTTCACATCGAATCATGTAGCCAACCGTGCGAGCCGTTTGCAGGGAAAGGCATTCTTCAACGCAGTCCGAAAAGTGTTCCTGGGCGAGCGAGCGGCGGCTCTCCAAGACACCCCGTGGTCGCACATGGCGCCCATGTTCGGCGCCTGTTTGCGAGAAGCCGGAATCGACCGCATCGCGGCGGGTCGCATGTTCGTCTTCCAGCACCTGCGTGGAACCTTCGCCGCCGCCGTGCGGCTGAACATTGTTGGTCCCATGGACGCGCAGGTTCTGCAGAATTGCCTGTCAGGCGTGGCGGAAGCCGTGCTGGCCCGTTGCGGCTCGCTCTCGTTGGATGACCTCGCCCAGACGGCTCCGCTGCTGGACCTGTGGCAGGGTGCGCAGGATCGACTGTATTCCCGGTTGTTCCAGAGCTGAATGTCGGGATCGCGGAACGATTAAAACGAAACACGAACATGAAACTCCTTCTGCATTATCATCACAGTGACGCCAACGGTCACAGTCATCGCGGCGTATTCGACGAACGCGACCGGCCGCTTCACCGCGATTTCCGCGAACGCGCGTTTACGGTGGGCATCGGCGGACCTGTGGGCAGCGGCAAGACGGCGTTGACGCTGCAGTTGTGTCTTCAGTTGCGCGAACGGATGAACATCGCGGTTGTCACCAACGACATCTTCACGCGCGAGGATGGCGAGTTCCTGACAAGGCACAACGCGCTGGAGGCGGAACGCATTCGCGCGGTGGAAACGGGCGGCTGTCCGCACGCCGCGATCCGCGAAGACATTTCTGCGAATCTCATGGCACTTGAAGACCTGCATCAACGATTCACGCCCGACATGTTGTTCATTGAATCCGGCGGCGACAACCTCGCGGCGTGTTTCAGCCGCGAGCTTGCAGACTTCACGATTCAAGTCATTGATGTGGCGGGTGGCGACAAGATCCCGCGCAAAGGCGGGCCGGGCATCACGCAAACCGACCTGCTGGTGATCAACAAAACGGATCTGGCTCAGGCGGTCGGAGCGGACCTGACAGTAATGGAGCGAGACACTTTGAAAATGCGGGGCGCTGGGCCGTTCGTGTTTGCGCAGGTGAGGAACGGAGTGGGGGTGGAATCGATCATCGGCCACATTCTTCACGCGTGGCAGCACGCCATGGGGGTGGCGCATCCGCATTGAAGCGTTAGAGTTTTGCGATCTTCGAGAGGATCGACGTCGTCGATTTTCCGGGCACGATCGGAAGGATCGCCACCGTGCCGCCTGCGCTTTCCACCGCGCGGCGTTCGTCCTGGTTGATCGTTTCCAATGTGTAATCGCCGCCCTTGACGTAAACATCCGGTTGCGCGCGCATGAGGAATTCCGTGGCAGTTTTTTCGGGGAAGACGCAGACGCCGCTGACACTTTCCAGCGCGGCGAGGACGATGGCGCGATCGGATTCGGAGTTGACCGGACGCGAAGGACCTTTCAACTCGCGGACGGACGCATCGGCGTTCAGCCCGATCAGCAGGGCATCGCCAAGGTCCCGGGCCATTGCGAGATAGGTGACATGGCCTGGATGCAGAATATCGAAGCAGCCGTTTGTGACGACGAGTTTCCTGCCCGCGTGACGCAACTGCTGGCGCCAGCCAGGAAGCTGCGCCGCGGTAAGGATCTTCGCCTGAAATTGCACGGGCGCAGTGTGTCCGAGGTGCCGCCCCAGCGCAACCGTACGAGTTCGGAAGGAGATTACCCGTCTCGCACGCGGTGAACGTGGATGAATACGGATTCAAAGGGAAAACAGGTTTCCGCGAATTCCACGAATTTGCGCGAATCGAAGAGAGGAACTTTAACCACGGATGAACACGGATCTGAAGAAAAGTGCGGAACCGATAAAAGCTGAAAACTGAAGCCATACTGGACAGGACAACCAGCCCCGCAGGAATATCCGTCAGCCAGCATTGAGCTTTAAGCCGACCCTGCGCAATGCGTTTCGACAGCGTTGCGGGAGTGGCTTAGGTTGGGGCATGGAAACCACCGTTGATCAGATCCAGGGACTGGAACGGAAGCCCGCAAACACCCCGCTGCGCTACAGTGGCGAAGTTGTTTATATCTACGCCTTCGACGTCGCGTACGAAATGTCGCGCCAGCCCGTGAGGGAATTGCTGGGCCAGCCCGTGGCGCAGTTTGTCGTGGATGCCAGCAAGCGGAGTCCGCGGCAGCTCTTTTTTTATCGGCCTCAAATGGTCCGACTCCCGCCGCTGGAACGGATTGGCCCTGGCGGACCGGTGCGTGCCGAGTGCGTGGTCAAACTCCTTCCCGTCGGCGCCATCAGCATCACAATGCGCGTGCCGTTTGAGGTCGATCGCATCGATGACCTCATTCGATTCCACGACCTTCAGTTCAGCAACGGGTCCCTGCACGAGGAAGTGCGGCGGCTGGCAGAGGAGGTGCGCCGCGAATTGTCGCCTTACTTTGTGCGCCCCATTGAGCGGATCGTGGAGGAGGAGGCGTACACGGTGTTCTGCATCGAATCACCGAAAATTGACGACGCGCGGCGCATCAACGCTGAGCAATGGTGGCGCACGCATCGGCGCGCGGTGGCGTCGCTGCTCACACAGGGACCTGACGTGGATCATCTCTCGCGGCAGGAAGCGGACGAATCGACGGGGCGTTACCTCAGTTATTACGAGCACGACCTGGTGGTGATTGACTGGGATGCGGCATTGATCATGGACGAGCGGAAACACTTCGATGAAACGCTCTACATCATGGAACTCGCCAATCTGCAGCTGGCAGAGCTCGAGGCCTATGACCGCATTCTGGACGATTCATTGGAGCGTTCGTATCGCGATCTCAGCACGCGCTCGACCCGCGGGCGTTCTGCGACGCTGAAGGATCTGCGCGAGCTGCGTGTGGATCTGGCGCGGTTCAATGACGAGCTGTCGAACATCACGAAGTTCTTCGGCGACTGGCATCTCGCGCGCATCTACGAGAACATTGCCGCACGATTTCACCTCGCCGACTGGCACAAGACGCTCGATCGAAAGTTGCAAACGCTGGACGACCTCTATCAGATGCTGAGCCACGATCGAACGAACCGCTGGATGTTGATCCTGGAGGCGACGATCGTCCTGCTGTTCATCATCGACTTGATCGTGCTGTTCATGGGCCTGCAGAAATGAGGGCGGGTTCACCCCGGTTCAGGACCGTTGGTTGAACCGGGATGCAGGCCGAACTCGCTGAGCTTTTCGCGCATTTTCAATCGCGTGACTCCAAGCCACCGCGCGGCCTTGGCCTGGTTCCCCTGGGCAAGCTGGATTGCCTGGCGAAACAATTCAGGTTCCATTTCGCCAATCATCATGGAATAGGCGTTCTCGGCTTCGCCGCGTTGCACGCGATCGAGGAGGTCGGCCACGTAGGCCGTGTGAGTCTGGCTGCCGGCCGCTGGCGGTTTGCGGTCGCGATTCACCACCTGTTGGACGTGCTCGAGGCTGATGCCGAACGGCCGCGCCATGAGCATCGCGCGGCGCACCACGTTTTCAAGTTCCCGCACGTTGCCGGGCCACGGCTGGGTTTGCAGCCAGGCAATTGCATCGGGTTGAATGGACGATGACTCCATTCCGAGTTCGCGCGCGTAGCGGCTGATGAAAAACTTCACGAGCTCTGGAATGTCTTCCACACGCTCGGACAGGGCTGGGAGGGTGATCGTCACCACGCTGAGCCGATAAAGCAGATCTTCCCGGAATTCGCCTTCCTGGATTGCGGCTTCCAAATTCCTGTGCGTTGCCGCGAGCACGCGGACATCGACGCTGATGACCTCATCGCCTCCCAGCCGCTGGAAGGATTTTTCCTGCAGCACCCGCAGCAGCTTTGCCTGTGTGTTGGGCGCAAGGTCTCCGATCTCATCCAGGAAAATGGTCCCGTTTTGCGCCTGTTCAAAGCGTCCGATGCGGCGTGTGTGCGCTCCACTGAAGCTTCCGCGTTCGTGTCCGAACAGCTCGCTTTCCAGCAGCGTCTCGGGAATGGCGGCGCAATTCACGGCGATGAACGGCTCGCTGGCGCGATTGCTGTGCTGATAGATCGCCCGCGCGATCAGTTCCTTGCCAGTGCCCGTGGCACCGCGAATCAGGACCGTAACGGGCGTTGCCGCGACCCGCCCAATCTCCTTGTAAATGTTCTGCATCACGCGGCTGGTTCCCACGATCGCGCGCGGGGAACTCCGTGCCTCGCCGATCTCGATGGATTCCGACATGCGGCGCGAGCTCGCGACGGTTGCTGCCGCGAGATCGAGCAGTTCATCCGCTTCAAACGGCTTCACGAGGTATTCGCACGCGCCGAGTTTCATCGCCTCGATCGCTGTTTCCGTGGTGCCATGGGCGGTCATCATGATGATCGGAAGCTTGGGCTTCGCGGCGTGCAGCTTCGCAATCAGTTCCAGGCCGCTGAGGCCCGGAAGACGCAGGTCCGTGATGACGAGGTCGCAGTTGCGCTGCTTTGCCTGCTCGAGGCCGTCATCACCGCGCCGCGCAATGGTCACGTCATAGCCTTCGGCAGACAGGACATTGTGCAGAGCCGACGCGGTGCTGGGGTCATCCTCGATTAGGACTATGTTCGCTTGCTTCATTTTCAAGGCCTGGCAAGACCACCTCGAACGTGGTGCCGTAGTTCAGTTCGGTTTCGTAGCGCAGAATGCCGCCGTGCTTCTCGACGATGCGTGCCGAGATGGCGAGGCCAAGTCCTGTTCCACCTTCCTTCGTGGTGAAGAACGGGTCAAAGAGCCGAGCCTCGACTTCAGGCGGAATGCCGTTGCCCGAGTCGGCCACTGCCAGTATCACGACAGAGCGGTTGCGTCCCTCGAGTTCATCGGTGCCCCGGCTGATGCGCAAGGTAACCGTCCCATTGCGGCCAATATTTTCAGCCGAGTTCTGCACGAGATTGATCAGCACCTGTTTGATCTGCTGCGCGTCGGCATACACCTCCACATTCTCGTCTGCTTCCAGCTTGAGTTCTATGGCGGACTTTTCCAATTGCGTCCGGAATAGCTCGTGGACGCCGCGGGCGATCTGGATGGCGGAGATTTTGGCGAGGCGCGGTTCCGACGGCCGCGCGAATTGCAGGAAGTCCTGGACGATCCGCTCCAGGCGGTTGATTTCGTTGCCGATGATGGCGGCGTCCTCGTGCTGCGCAACGGCCGGCAGTGATTTGCGCAGGCTGAACAGGCGGAACTTGATTGCGGTGAGAGGATTCCGGATTTCGTGCGCAACGCCTGATGCAAGGATTCCCAGCGAGGCGAGCTTCTCCTGGCGTTCAATGATCGTCTCGCTCTCGCTTAAGCCGACGCGCAATGGCGCGATCATCCCGCGGTAGACCAGGAGAGCGAGCGCGATGGCGAGCCCGAGGATCAGGGCGGAACACAGCTTGAGCAAGCGCTGATGGTTGATCAATGTGCGCTGGGTTTCATCGAGGAATTCGCTGAAGCCCTGCCGTTGTGCCTTCACCAGGTTGTCGCACAATGGAAACACGCTGCTCGAAATCTCCCGCACCTTCCGGTACAGCGCCTCAAACCGGATTTCTTCGTCCTCGGGAACAGCCGACGTTTGCGCGAGCACCTCCATCGCATTCGTGACGTAACGGTCGTATTCGGCTTCGGCCTGCTTCAAAATTTCAAGTTGCCGCGAAACCTGCAGGCTTTTGAGAAGCTGCACGTCGACCATCTGATCGAGGTGAAAGCGGTTGGTCTCGATCCACAATTTCAACTCGCCCGCTTCATCAGTGAAGGCGCTGCGCAGCAGGGGATCGCGCGAAACGCCGTGCTGCAGGAGTTTGTCATTCAGGCTGCGGATGGCGCCGCGGAGATGCACGCCCAGGTAGAAGCTCTCGCTTTTCACCGCGGCGTGCTCCTTCTGAAGTTTGTCAAGCTGGCTCCAGAGGCTGCGGGTGATCCACGAAAGAAGAATGGTTCCGCATGCCACGACGAGCATGAAGCCGACAAACCGGATTTTCACCTGCGGCACGAGCCGGGTGATTCTCCGGAACCCACCAGTGGAATGATTTGTTCCTGTCATCCTGATTTTACAGAGGGCGTTTCAATGATTTTCCCCGGGACAGCCAATTACTTCGCCCCGTCCGGACGTTGTTGGCACGCCGTGTGCCAATAAGATCGCACGCCATCGTAAAGACACGATGGCTCGAATAGAAGAGTTATGAAGAAACGAATATTGATGGTCGACGACGACGAGTCGGTCAGGGAATCGCTCAGGCGCATCCTCGAGGACGCTGGCTACGATGTGACGCTGGCGGTCGATGGAAACGACGGCGAGGCCCGGCTTGCGTCGGGTGCGTTCGACCTGACGATTCTCGATTTGAACATGCCGGGGCGCGATGGGTGGGATGTTCTTGGAGCGGCCAGTGCTGCCTATCCGATGATGCCGGTCATCATCGTGACGGGGATGTTTGATCAGCTGGATTCAACGGTTTTTCCTGGCGTCGCGGCCCTGCTGAAGAAGCCGATCGATGTGCCGCCGTTGATGAAAGCGATCGAGGGCGCGCTGAGTGAAACCTTTGAACAACGCCTCGGAAGGGCGACGGCAGCGCGGCACGTGGAACCCTGGACACGCGTCGGAGGATGAGCCGGTTTTCGGACATGGCGGTCTTGTTTCACGGCCTGATTGGTCTTTGCGCAGGCTGGCTGTATGGAGCGCAGACCGGCTGGGTCGCGGGCCTGATCGCCGCGCCGTTGGGCTGCACTGCGGGGCTGCTCGCCGGATTCCTGATCAGCCGGACGCCGCAGGCGTTTCGCCTCATGGTCCGGAATATTCCGCCCAAACATCGGTTGCTGGCGACGGTATTCGCGCTGAGCAGCGTCGGTTTGGGCATCGCTTTCTGGTCGGCCTGCATCAATTGTGCAAGCCAGTAATTTTCGGGTTTTTTTTATGCGAATAATCATTGTTTCCAATCGTCTGCCGTTCACGGTTTCCATGGAGGAAGGCCAGCCGCAGTTCCGGATGAGTCCGGGCGGGCTGACCACGGGGTTGTGGAGTTTCCTGGAGCGAATGGCGATCGACCCGGGAAAAGGTTGCGAATTTGTGTGGATGGGCTGGCCGGGAGCGAGCGTCGCACCTGAGCACGTGGACGCGGTGCGGGCGCATGGCGAACAATTTCGCGCGGCGCCGGTTTTTCTTTCCGAAAACAGCGCGGACCGTTTCTATCACGGGTTCTGCAACAAGACCCTCTGGCCGCTGTTCCATTATTTTCCGAGCGTGACGCAGTACGAGGAGGAGGACTGGCAGAATTACCAGAGCGTGAACGCCACCTTCGCCGAGGCGCTGCTGCAGATTCTGCGGCCCGATGACATCGTCTGGGTTCATGATTACCAGCTCATGCTTCTGCCGCGGCTGATCCGGAATCATTTTCCTGAAATGCCGATTGGCTTTTTTCTGCACATCCCGTTTCCGTCGTTTGAAGTGTTTCGACTGCTGCCGCGGCTTTGGCGGGCTGAATTGCTGGAAGGCGTGCTCGGGGCAAATCTGGTTGGGTTCCACACGCACGATTACACGCGGGACTTCCTCACATCGGTCATGCGGACACTTGGCTACGAACACCAGCTCGGCAGCCTCAGCCTGAGGGATCGCGTTGTGAAGGTGGACACCTTCCCGATGGGCATCGATTTCGAACGCTTCGCCCAGGCAGCGTGCTCGCGCGAAACGGAAAACCAGGTGGCCGAACTGCGGGCCCGCTCTTCCGCGCAGCGCCTCATCTTCTCGGTCGACCGGCTCGATTATACGAAGGGCATCATCAATCGCCTGCGCGGTTACGAGATGTTCCTTAAACGCAATCCGCAATGGCACGGCAAGGTTCTGTTTGTTGTCTCGGTTGCGCCCTCACGCATTGGCGTGGACAGCTACCGCGCGATGAAGCAGGAGATTGAGGAGACCGTCGGACGGATTGTGGGCGCGTATGGCACAGTGAACTGGACGCCCCTCGTTTACCAATACCGCAACCTTTCATTCAACGAAATCGTTGCGCTCTATCGCGCCTGCGATGTTGCACTGATCACCCCGCTGCGGGACGGAATGAACCTGGTTGCAAAGGAATTCGTAGCATCGCGTCCAGACCAGACGGGTGTCTTGATTCTGAGCGAGATGGCGGGCGCCGCCAAGGAAATGGGCGAGGCCCTGATTGTGAATCCGTTCCACAGTGACGACTTCGCGCGGGCGCTCGAGCAGGCGCTGACCATGCCCGTGGAGGAACAGGTGAAGCGCAACCAGGTGCTGCAGGATCGGTTGCGCCGCTACGACGTGAACCGCTGGGCGGATGAATTTATCCAGGCGACGCTGGTGTCGCAAAAAACCGAGGCGGCCCGGCGCGCGCGAACATTGAACGGGCGGGCGCAGATTGGGTTGGTTCAGCAGTATCGCGCCACATCCCGGCGAGCGCTCCTTTTGGATTACGACGGCACGCTCGTGCCGTTTGCCGACAACCCCAAAGCTGCGCGGCCGGACGCGGAGTTGCTGGACATCATCAGCGCGCTCGCAGCCGAACCGGCGAACGAGGTTGCCATCGTGAGCGGCCGTCCCCGCGTGGACCTGGAGGAATGGTTTGGATCGTTTCCAATTTCGCTCATTGCCGAGCACGGGATGTGGTTGCGAGCGCGCGGCGGCGAGTGGCGTGTGCTCCGGCCCGTATCGATCGACTGGAAGGAGCGCGTCAGGCCGATCCTGCAGTTGTATGTTGACCGGCTTCCCGGAGCGCTGCTTGAGGAGAAGGAATATTCTCTTGCGTGGCACTATCGCCGCGCTGATCCCGAGCAGGCTTCGCTGCGCGCGCAGGAGTTGATGGATGACCTTTCAGGCTACACGCGCAATATTGACGTGCAGGTGCTCGAAGGAAACAAGGTGATCGAAATCCGCAACACGGGTGTGAACAAGGGAACGGCGGCCCTGGAATGGCTGGGCAACCAGGCATCGGACTTCATCCTGGGTGTCGGCGATGACTGGACGGATGAGGATCTCTTCCGCGCGCTGCCGCCGCCTGCGTGTTCCATTCGCGTGGGCATGGCGAAGACATCGGCTCAGTTCCATCTCGCCAGCCATGCCGCCGTTCGGCGGTTGCTGAAGGAATTCACCGAAGCACCGCGACGCAAGGAGACGCGCAAGATCCTGTTGCGGAACCCGGGGCCCGTGCAGCTGCTCGCGTAGCCGAGCCGCGGAGGCTCAGGCTGGTTCAGCGTGGAACGTTCTCGGGCGCGTGGAAATGCCCACGCGCCCGTTTTGACAGAACTCAAGCTGCATGAATGCCGCGCCTAGCGCGCGAGCCAGCCGCCATCGACAGCAATCGTGTAGCCGGTCACGTAATCCGATGCGGCAGAGGCAAGGAACACAAGGGCTCCCTGCAGATCCTGCGGTTCGCCCCAGCGGCCCGCGGGAATGCGTCCGAGAATCTCTGCACTGCGGGAAGCGTCTGCGCGAAGCGGAGCGGTGTTGTCTGTGGCCATGTAGCCGGGGGCAACGGCGTTGACGTTGATGCGGTGCGGCGCGAGCTCCGTGGCGAACAGCTTGGTCAATCCCATCACCGCGCTCTTGCTCGCGGTGTATGACGGCACGCGGATGCCGCCCTGGAACGAGAGCATTGAGGCGATGTTGATGATTTTTCCGCCACGACCCTGGGCCACCATCTGACGGCCCACGGCCTGGGTCAGGAAGAACACCATGTCCTGGTTGATCTTGATGACTTCGTCCCAGTCCTTTTCCGAGAATTCCAGAACGGGTGCGCGCCGGATGATGCCCGCGTTGTTCAGGAGGATGTCGATCCCGCCCAGTTCCTTGACGACGGCATCAGCGACTTTTTGTGCGCTCGCCCGTTCCATCAGGTTGGCCGGGACTTCGCACGCGCGGCGTCCGAGCGCCCGCACCTTGGCGGCGGTTTCCTCCGTGCTGATGACATCGACGATTGCTACATCAGCGCCGGCTTCGGCGAATCCGACGGCCGCAGCCTGTCCGAGTCCACGTCCCGCTCCCGTCACCACCGCCACTTTTCCGTCCAGTTTGAATTTTTCGAGTATCATAAATTGATCAATGTTCGCAGCCTGTTACCTGAGTTGTTGCACGGGCGCGGCGTCCATGTCTTCGAACGCCTGGTTCTCGCCGCCCATCGCCCAGCAAAAGGTGTAGGCACCCGTGCCGCATCCGCAATGGATGCTCCAGCTCGGCGAGATCACCGCCTGGCGGTTCGCGACAACCAGGTGCCGCGTCTCCTGCGGAGTGCCCATGAAATGCATGACGCGCCTCGCCGGCGTCATGTCGAAATACAAATAGATTTCAGAACGCCGCGTGTGAGTGTGCGGCGGCATCGTGTTCCAAACAGCGCCCTCCTGCAACTTCGTAAAGCCCATGACCAGCTGGCAGCTCTTGATGCCGCCCGTGTGGATGTATTTGTAGATCGTCCGGCGATTTGCATCGGCGACTGAGCCGAGTTCAACGGGAGTCGCATCCTTCATCTGCGCGTGCGTGGTCGGATACGCGGTGTGCGCAGGATAACTGAGAAGGAAAAATGCGGCAGGTTCGGCGGCATTGCTGCTGGTGAACTTGACGGCCTGGCTGCCGCGCCCGACATACAGGCAATCGAGCTTGCCCATCGGGTACACTTTTCCATCCACCTCCACCGCGCCATCGCCGTCCACGCTGAGAATCCCGAGTTCGCGACGCTCGCAGAAATACGCCGCTCGCAGTTCGGCGTCGGCACTCAACTCGATGCCTGCATTAGTGGGCACCGCGGACCCGGTAATCGCACGATCGGCGTCGCTGTAGACGAGTTCGAGCTTGCCTGGCGCGAACAGGTTTTCGATCAGGAACGCCGCGCGTAATTCGTCGGTGGTGAGCCGTTGATAGTCCTTGGGGTTGGGTGAATAGCGTATTTCCATAAAGTTACCTTTCAAACCATGAAGATCGTCAAGCGCCTGGGACCGTGCGCCCCCAAAACGAGAATACGTTCAATGTCCCCCGTCCGGCTTGGGCCGGTAATGAACGAAATCATGCTGGGATAATTCCCGTCGTAGGTCCGGCGCAACCACTGGAATGCAGCAGGCAGATCGCGCACGAGCTGGTCTCGCCGTGCCAAAACAATGTGGTGCGGCGGCAGCACGGAAAGCGCCCGGCCGCCGCAGGTCCGATTCGTTACAAGAACGCTGCCAGTCTGCGCGACCAGCGCGTCGCATTCCGTGATTCCCACGTCGCAGCTTTCCAGCGCGTTGCCATCGTAAACCGCATCCGTGAAGACCGTGGGAAGATCGAGCGCGCGCTGTATCAGTCCCGTCAGCTCCCCTGAATGCGTTGCGATCTTTTTCCAGGCATCGACATAACGCATCTTCTGAAGCTGCGCGACAAGCTCGGCGCCGCTGGCGAGCGGGAAGAACTCCGCGCGCAGATCGGCCGCGTTCGCAGCAAACGCCGCGATCTGCTCGTCACGGCTCTGGCCCACCCGCGGAAGCCATTCGCCAGCGCGTGCAGACGCAGTCGTGGCGGCGATGGGATGTGCGGCCGGTTCATGTGCGCCGGGAAACGGAGCGGCGACTGATAACGCCTCGCGAATGCGCCCGAGGATCTTTGCGCGTTCGCTCATGGCGTTCCCCCGCGCTTTCGATTCCGCCAGAACTCACGGAAGGTTTGCTTCGCAATCTTTGGCGCGGAACGCGTCTTGGTCCACGGATAAGCGGGATCAAACATGCGTCCCGCAACAAGCGGATGCACGGTTTGGCCCGCACGTCCGAACTTCGGCAGCATTGAATACAAGGCAGGCCTCTTGAACACGAAGTTCATCAATTGAAAACTGAAGCGCCATGTCGTTGAAGGTTTCTGGCGGACCGAGTTGCGGCGGTTTTGGAGCAGGTGATGCGCGAGGTCGATCTTGACCGGGCACGTTTCCGTGCAGGCGCCGCACAGCGAACTGGAATACGAAAGATGCTTCCACGATTGCAGCCCGCGCAGATGTGGCGTGATGACTGAACCGATCGGGCCCGAATACGTGGTCCCATACGTGTGCCCGCCTACGTTCCGGAAAATCGGACACACGTTCAGGCAGGCGCCACATCGAATGCAATGAAGGGAATCACGCTGCTCGGGATCGGCGAGCAGTTCCGTCCGCCGATTATCCAGGAGCACGACATGCCATTCCTCCGGGCCGTCGGATTCGCCAGGCTGCCGCGGACCGGAATACATGGAGTTGTAACAGGTCAAAGGCTGGCCGGTTCCGGACGTTGCCAGCATCGGCAGAAAGAGCGCGAGATCCTCCATCCGCGGCAGAACTTTCTCGATGCCCAGCAGCGTGATCATCGTTTTCGGAAGGGCCGCCGTCAGCCGGGCATTGCCCTCATTTTCCGTGATCGAAATCATCCCCGTCTCGGCAATGGCAAAGTTGGCGCCAGTGAAGCCGATGTCCGCCGTGATGTATTTCTGGCGCATCACGCGGCGCGCCACCATCGTGAGTTCCTCGGGGCTGTCCGTCGACTTGATGCCGAGTTCGCGATTGAACAAATCCCTGATCTCGCCGCGCGTCAGATGCATGGCAGGAAACACGATGTGATACGGGGTTTCCTTTTTAAGCTGAACAATGAATTCACCCAGGTCGGATTCAACGACCTCGAAACCTTCCTCCTCCAGCGCGTGATTCAAGTGAATCTCCTCCGAAGTCATCGCCTTCGACTTGATGATGGAGCGAGCCTTCTTTTCGCGAATGATCTTCTGAATGAGTTCCCGTGCCTGGTCGCCAGTGCTCGCCCAATGTACCTTGGTGCCGCGGGCTTCCAACTTTGCCGTGAGCTGCTCGAGATGACGGTCCAGGTGATTGATCGCGTCCCACTTGATTTCCGCGGCGGCCTGCCGGGCGGCTTGGTAATCCTGGAACGCGCCCCGGTTCTTGTCCCTGACCACCGCGTATTTGCCGAGCGCCACCTGGATGATCTCCCGATGGCGCAAGTCGTGCGTGAGGACGTCGGCCTGCCGCTTGAACTGTTGTTCGGGAGCACTCATCGCGCTAACGGCTGGTCAATACTTCCGCAAGATGAATGGTCTTCAGTTTCTTGTGCTGCTTGTCTGCCAGGCCCTGGATGTGCATCAGGCAGCTGGAGTCATTCGACACGATGTATTCCGCGCCCGTTTCAGCAGCCTGCGCGCATTTCACTTCGCCCATCGCCGTGGAGATCATTGGAAACTTTGCCGCGAAAGTGCCGCCGAATCCGCAGCAGACTTCCTCTTTCATCTCAACCAATTCCAGGCCCTTGACGTGTTGCAGCAGGGCGCGTGGCGCTGTCTTGATGCCCAATTCACGCAGGCCGTGGCAGCCGTCATGAAATGTCACCCGGGCGGGAAAGCGGGCGCCGAGATCGGTGACTCCGAGTTTGCGCACGAGAAAATCCGAGAACTCGTAACACGATTCGGAGAGCTGGCGGGCGTCCGCTTCGAGCTCAGTGCCAGCGAACAATTGCGGATAAAACACCTTGAGCATTGCGCCGCACGAGCCTGAAGCGATGACGACGGCGTCCGCATTCTTGAGCCGATTTACGGCGGGCGCGGCGAGTTCGCGCGCTTCGTCCCAATACCCTGAGTTGAATGCGGGCTGCCCGCAGCAATTGAGTTCCTCCGCGAAATCGACCTGGTGCCCGAGTTGTTCGAGAATCTGCACGATGCTGATCCCCACCCGCGGATACAGCAGATCGACGAAGCATGGAATGAACAGGCTGACAATCATTTGCTTGGAGCGCCGAATGGGCTCGGGGGCCGGTTCAGTGCAAGGCGAAATGATAGAAGCGAAGCACCTCAAACCAAGCAAAAAGGCGGGCCGGCCTTCGGGCCGAAGCCATTCCCAGGTCGAACGTTGAACTTTGAACTGGGACGCCTTTCGCTTAGCTTGGCGGAATTATGACCGACCCGCGTTTCGCGAAACTGGCCCAGTTGCTCGTGGAGTATTCAACTGCGCTCAAGAAGGGCGACAACATCCTGCTCGACATGATCGACGTGCCGGATGAGTTCACCATTGAGCTGGTCCGTGCGGTGCGAAAGGCAGGGGCCATCCCGATTGTTGAGACGCGCCATACGCGGGTAGGGCGCGAGTTGCTGCGTGCGAGCACCGAGGCCCATGCAAAACTCGCGCGTGACCTGGAACTGTTTCGGATGAAACGCATGCAGGCTTACATCGCAGTCCGCGGCAGTGAGAATGCCAGTGAGAATTCCGATGTCCCGAGCGATCGCATGTCGATGTATTCGCGCACGATCCGCCCCGTGTTGAATCACCGCGTGAACAAGACTCGCTGGTGCGTGCTGCGATGGCCAACACCCAGCATGGCGCAGGCGGCGGGGATGAGCACGGAAGCGTTTGAAAACCTTTACTTTGACGTCTGCACGATGGATTACCGCCGGATGGCGCGCGCGATGGCGCCGCTCGAACGCAGGATGCGGCGGACAGATAAGGTTCATATCAAAGGCCCGGGCACGGACCTGCGATTCAGCATCAAGGATATTGGCGCCCAGATGTGCAAGGGGGATCGAAACATTCCCGACGGCGAAGTGTTCTCCTGTCCCGTGAAGAATTCAGTGAATGGCACGATCCAGTTCAACACGCCAACGCTTTATTCGGGAACGAAGTTCGAGAACGTCTTCCTGGAGTTTCGAGATGGCAAGGTGGTGAAGGCGACGTCCAACAACACGAAACGCCTGAACCAGATCCTGGACACCGATCCGGGAGCGCGTTACGTCGGCGAGTTTTCACTCGGATTCAATCCTTACATCCAGAATCCGATGTGCGACATCCTGTTCGATGAGAAGATCGCGGGATCGATGCACTTCACGCCGGGGCAGGCTTATGAGGATTGCGACAACGGCAACCGCTCAGCGGTGCATTGGGACATGGTGCTGATTCAGCGCCCCGAATGGGGCGGCGGTGAGATTTGGTTCGATGGCGAGCTGATTCGCAAGGACGGCATATTCCTGACGAAAGATTTGAAGCCGCTCAATCCTCAGAATCTGAAGTGAGTTTTTGTCAGTGGTCCCTTAGTCCCTTAGTCCTTTAGTCCCTGACTACTTCTGCCACGTGGCGAGTTTCTCGGATGCCCAGATTTCGGGGATGTCCTGGCGTTCGCGGACGAGGGCGAATCGCTTTCCGTTCACGAGCACCTCAGCGGAAATAGCGCGGGTGTTGTAGTTCGATGCCATCACGGATCCATACGCGCCCGCGCTCAGCAGCGCGAGGTAATCCCCTTCGCCGAGCTTCGGCAGTGGACGGTCCTTGCAGAAATAATCGCCCGATTCGCAAATAGGGCCGACGACGTCGGTGTCGATGCGTGCTCCACTGCGGCGGCGCAGCGGCACGATTTCGTGATACGCGTCGTAGAACGCGGGGCGGATCAAGTCGTTCATCGCAGCATCCACGATCAGGAAGTTTTTCTTGCCCGTCCGTTTCACGTATTCCACCCGGGTCACGAGAATGCCGGCATTGCCTGAAATGAAACGGCCGGGCTCGATGAGGATGCGCAAGCCCAGCGGCTGCAGCAAGGGGAGGAGCCGATCCGCATAACGTTGCGGCGTCAGGATCTTTTTGGCTGCACCCGCCTGCCACCATTGCGAGGAACCGCTTTCCAATGCGGGGTCATATACGATTCCAAGGCCGCCTCCAATGCTGAGGAATTCGAGGTCGTAACGCGCCTTCAACTCCTGGACGAGCGGAAGCACTTTCCGGACAGCCTGATGGAAAGGATCGACGGTTGTGATCTGGGAACCGATGTGCATCTGCACGCCGCGCAAGCGGATGTTTTTCAGGCGGCTGGCACGGGCATACACTGCCTGGACGTTCTCGTAGGCAATTCCGAATTTGTTTTCATACGTCCCCGTCGTGATCTTCGCGTGGGTCTTGGCTGCGACATTCGGATTCACGCGCACTGCGATTGGTGCGACCTTGCGCAGCCGAGCCGCGACCGTGTTGATGCGCTCCAGTTCCGCTTCACTTTCCACATTGAACGAGTACACGCCGTGGCGCAGCGCCAGCGCAATTTCATCGGACGATTTGCCGACTCCGGCAAACACGCAGCGGATCGGGTCCCCGCCCGCCGCGATAACGCGCTGCAATTCGCCACCGCTGACGATGTCAAACCCGCTTCCGAGATCTGCCAGCGTTCTCAGCACGGCGAGATTCGAGTTGGACTTCATCGCATAACAGATCAGGTGATCGAGCGGCGCGAGCGCCTGGTCCAATTTTTCGAAATGATCGGTCAGCGTTCCCTGCGAATAAACGTAGAGGGGAGTGCCGAATTTTTCGGCAAGTGAATCAATGGCGACGTCCTCGCAGAACAGCCGGTTGCCAGCGTAATGAAATCCGTGCATGTGTAATGGGAATTAAGGTTCAGTTCAAATGCTGCTTCGAAAAACAGAAAACCCGCCAGAAGCATCTGGCGGGTTTTGAAAGATGCTTCAATCAGGGTTCCGCCAGGATCTTTGCGCGTTCAGCGTGGTATTGGGCGGGAGTCAAACGATCGGCCCGATACTCGTCAAGAATCGCCTTAAGCTTCTGTTCCTTCTCAGCGGACAATCCGGTGGGCGGCCCTTGCATCTGCGTCCAGGGTTCCTGTGCGTTCCGGCTCGCGCGTGCGGCAGGTGGTTGCGGAGCTGGTTTTGCCGTCGGCGCTGCCCGTTCGACGGGCGGCTGCGCGATCGTAACCTGCGGCTGAGGCTGCGGCTCGGACTTTGGCCGTGTGACGACTCTTTCCTGCTGCTGTTGCTTTTCAAGCTCCTGGGTCTTCTGACGAAGCGCCTGCCGCGCCTTCTCGATATTCGCCTCGTTCTCAGCGGTCGACGGAATCTCGACGAATGCGCCGGTGGAACCAGCGGGAGTTGCAGCGGTCGGAGCGGCCGCGGAGTTCGTTGTCGCGACCTGGGTGGCGCCCATGCGTTCGCGCAAAGCTTGCAGTGCTTTATCCTGGTTCGCGGGAGAAGCGGCTGGGGTCGAAACGGTTGAACGCGCCGGTGGCTGGACTTGCGGTGTTGCCGCTGGGGGAGTTGCGGGGCGCGTGGGCTGGGCGACAGAAGGCGGTGTCGCCGGCTGGGCGGGCCGCGACGGAGCGCTCACAGACGGAGCGGATTCGGACGTTGTACCAAGGTGCTGGCGCAATGCTTCGAGAGCCTTCTGCTGGTTTGCCGTTGATGCGGCAGAAGGCCGGAAGGGAGCGGCTGTGCTTCGCGTCGGAGGCGCGGTGGCCGGAGCGGGCGCAGCTGGAGCCGCAGGCGCGGCGGGAGCTTGCGCGGGACGCGGCCGTTGTGCGGGAGCCGGAGTGGCTGGCTCCGCAGGCCCGCCTGAATTGAGTTCCTGCATTTTTCGACTCAGCGCTTCCCGGGCCTTCTCCTGTGCTTCCGTGTCAGCCTGAAGGATGCTGGGCAGGAGAAGGATGGTCACGGCGCAGGCCAGAAGAATGCGTCTTGAAATCTGCATATGGCTGCTCTTTTACGGGAAATCATACAGTGATGCAATACCGATCACGAATTGGTTTACAAGCGCAGCGCGTTCGATCAGAGTTCATGCCATAGCACCATTCAGCCGCCACGCGCATTTCCTTTTTATGATGCTTCCTTTCGGTTTCTCAAACTGTGTTCGGATATCAATTCTGGTTTGTGTTCTCATCGCACCAGCGGGTCGCGCAGCGATGGTGCATGAATGGCGATTCGATGAAGCTTCTGGAACAACGCTCTCCAATTCACTCAATGGGGCCCATGCTGAAATCGTGGTGCTGGCAGGCGGTGGCGAACATTCGCTTGCGGGTGGAGGCGTGCAATTGGAGGGCGGCACGCGCGGTTCTGCCGATTACATCCGGCTTCCGGAGCAGACGTTCGATGGCCTGACCAATGTCACGATTGAGATTTGGGCCACGCCCCATTCCTTTCCGAACTGGGGCCGCGTGCTGGACATCAATCCCGGCGATAATCCCATCGCGAACAATCTTCGACTCTCATTTTCCGTGGCAACAGACGGCCAGCAACAACGGTTCGGGTTGCGCCCTTTTGATCCTGTCGACACCGCACTGCCGACGGCCATCGACCAAACGTATCTCTACACAATCGTCTGGTCCTCCAACGGCGGCTCGAATGGGGGCGGGCGATTGGAATGGTATCGGGATGGCAGCTTTGTGGCAGGCCTTGAAACAGGTGCTACGAGCATCGGCACCCTGGCTGCCCTTCCGCAGACGTTGATCTACTTGGGGCGTTCGGCTGCGACGGCTGACGCGACTGCGAATGCGACGTTTCATGCGGTGCGGATTTACAACACTGCCTTTGATTCTGCCGCTGTGCTGGCGAACGTGTTGCGCGGTCCGAATTTCGATGGTCCAGAGAGCGTTGAAGGATTGGTGCATCGATGGAGCTTTGCGGAAACCAACGGAACGTTAATCCAGGATAGCGTGGGCGACGTGGTGGGGTCCGTCATTGTGGCAGGGACGGGACCGGATTTTAGCGTCACGAACGGCCAGGTGCGTTTGCCTGGCGGTGCGCGGGATACAGCCGATTACCTGGAATTTCCCGCCGGTCTTCTGGACGGTTTGAGCAGCGTCACGGTGGAAATCTGGGCCACGCCACATTCGGCGCAGAACTGGTCGCGATTGTTCGACTTCGGGGCGGGGGATGGTTCCACCGCCGGGACATTTTTCCTTTCATTGACGCGGGGAACGTCACTGGACCTGCAGCGCCTTGAGTTCGGCGCGCCCGCGGAGTTCACGATCAATACCGCCATTCCGACTGCGCCCGGGCAGCAGTATCATTACGTGGTGACGTGGGGCGCCACCAACGGTGCGGGTGGCAGCGGGCGATTGGAATGGTACCGAGACGGCGTGTTGATGGGAGGCGTGGACACGGGCGCCACCACGATCAGCAGCGTGAACGATTCCGTGCTCTGGCTTGGGCGATCGCAATATGCGGCTGATGCGACGGCGAACGCAGACTTCAATGAACTGCGGATCTACAACCGCGCGCTCACCCCTGCTGAGATCAACTTCAATCGGATCAATGGCCCCGACATGTTCGACATTCCACCGCCTGTGGCTGTGAACGATGCAATGACGTTGAACCCTGGTGCGATGGCATTGATTCCTGTTTTAAAGAACGACACGGGAACGGCGCTGCTCCCGGGAACCGTGTCCATTGTGGAGCCACCGAATGCCGGGACAGCGCAGGTGAAAGCGGATGGCCGAGTCCTTTACACGCATAATGGAAGCTCGGGCGCTTTCGATGCGTTCACTTACTCCGTACAAAATTCACTGGGTCGCACATCCAATATCGGAACCGTGTCGCTGACGTTGGATTCGTCGCTGCGCTTGCCGAACACCACGATAACAATTCCCAACACGCCGCCGCCCGTTGGATTCCAGGTGGTCGATGCTTTCCCGGGTCTGACCTTTGAGGACGCTGTTGCGCTCAGGACGCATCCCGCCTTTCCGAATCATCTGTTCGTGTGCGAACGGCGGGGCACTGTGTCGTACATTCCCGATGTCACCTCGCCCAATCCGGTCCGGCAGGTGTTGTTAAACATCAACAGCCAGGTGCGTTTCGATAACACAGTGGAAGGCGAAATGGGATTGATCGGCCTCGACTTTCATCCGGGTTTTGCCACGAACGGACACTTCTTTGTGTATTACGTGACGCCCACGAGCGGCTCGCCATTTTTCAATCGCCTTGCCCGTTTTACTGCCAATCCGAACACGCTGACCGCCGAGACGAACACACAACAGGTGTTGTTCAGCGTGATTGATGAACAATTCAATCACAACGGCGGCGACTTGCATTTCGGGCCGGATGGGTACCTCTACATTGGCATGGGCGACGAGGGGGACCAATACAACCGCATGCAGAACGCGCAACGCATCGACAAGGATTTCTATTCCGGAATTCTGCGCATCGACGTGGACAAGCGTCCCGGAAACCTCGAGCCCGCGCCGCACTACGGAATCCCTACGGGCGGCAACGGGCAGGCCTTCTACAGCATTCCCGCCGACAATCCTTTTCTCAGCGCGGCGAGCATCGCTGGACGGCCCGTGAACCCCGCGACACGCCGTGGGGAATTCTACGCGATCGGATTTCGGCACCCATGGAGGTTCTCGTTCGACATCAATGGCGAGTTGTGGATTCCCGATGTGGGACAGGATCGATATGAAGAGATCAATATTGTGCAAGCGGGCGACAACGCGGGCTGGGCGTTTTTCGAAGGCGCGCAGCATTCGACAGCAACGTTGTATCCCAATCAGATCACGGTCACCACGAACCCGCCTCCGCCTGGATTTGTGAGCCTTGATCCGATCTACGAATACGCGCATACGGGCGTCGCGGGTGGCGACCCGCTGTTCAAGGGAAATTCGGTAACAGGCGGTTACGTTTACCGCGGCGGCCGCATCCCGGAGCTGCACGGCGCTTATGTGTTTGCTGATTTCGTTTCGGCAAACATTTGGGCGCTATGGCGAACGCACTCGACCGTTCGCGTGGAGCGCATCGCTGGCGAATCGGGCGTCGCAGCGTTTGGAATCGATCCGAGCAATGGCGACCTGCTGATCGCAAACTACTTCCAGAACAGACTTCGACGGCTGATCCGCACTGATGCTGCGGTTTCCGATTTTCCCGCGCGGCTCAGCGACACAGGAATCTTTGCAGATCTGGCGACGCTGACGCCAAATCCGGGCGTTGTAACCTATGAGCCGATCGTCGCGTTCTGGTCGGATTACGCGCTGAAGCGGCGCTGGTTCACCATTCCCGACGCAACGAACACGATTGATTTTGCGGTGGAAGACAGCTGGGATTTTCCGACGGGCATGCAATGGATCAAGCACTTCGATCTCGAGCTGGAGCGGGGGAATCCGGCAAGCAAGCGCCGTTTGGAGACGCGGGTATTGGTGAAGACCGATGCCGGGACGTACGGCGTGAGTTACATGTGGAACCCGGCAGGAACCGAGGCGTTTCTCGTAGGAGATAACGGAACCAATTTCACGGTGACCGTCCAGACGGGCAGCAACACGATCCAGCAATTGTGGGAAATTCCATCGCGCTCGGCCTGCCTGCAATGTCACACGCCTGTGGCTGGCCATGTGTTAAGTTTCAACACGCGCGAACTGAATCAGTTTGCGAACCTGAATGGCGTGGTCACAAACCAGATCGCGGCCCTGAGCCAGGCCGGTTACTTCACAGTCCCGGTTGAAAATATTCATACGCTTCCCGCTTTTGCGAAGGCGGCCGACACTAATCACAGCCTGGAATATCGGGTGCGTTCGTATTTGTCGGTCAATTGCGTTCAATGCCATCAAAGCGGCGGCACGGGCCCGACGTGGGACGCGCGCGCCTACCTCACGCTGAAGCAGACCGGCCTGCTCGACGCGCCATTGAGCAATAATGGCGGCGATCCCGCGAACAAACTCCTGGTACCCGGCGACACCGCGCATTCTGTCCTGTTGCGGCGCGTGAGCGGCGATGGCTTTCAGCGCATGCCGCCACTGGCGACGCATCAACTCGATCACGAAGCCATTCAGCTCCTTTCACAATGGATTACGACTGAGCTGACAAACCGCGTCACGTTCGGCGAATGGCAGGTGACTTATTTTGGTTCAACGAACCATCCGTTGGCCGTGCCCCTGGCTGATCCCGACAATGACGGAGTTCCGAATCGCGAGGAACACCTGACGGGAACTCATCCGCAGAATGCGGGGGATGCCTGGTCCATGAACGTTTCCGCTGCTTCGGGAAGGGTTCATCTGAATTATCCTCGGGTGCCGAACCTGGGCGTAATCGTCGAATACAGCACGAATCTGTTTCACTGGGCGCCATGGAACGTTCCGGGAAATCAACCTTCCTTCGGCGCGCAGCCAGGAACGACTTCGCTGCAGGCGCCACAACGAGGTTCTGAATTTTTCCGCGCGCGCCTGATCGAGCCTTAAGCCATTACTGAACGTCACTCAGTGTTTGTGCAACGCCGGATCATCGAGCGCGATGGGCGGCTTCCTTTGAATATCCCTGGACCACTGCTTTCCCCGTCCGCTGACATCGAACAGCGCGACGATGCGATCCGTGACGTCAACTGTTTGCACATTGGGCGCGTGATAATTTAACTCCCATTTGCTGAGGATGACCTGCACACCCGCGGCCTCCGCGACGGCGGGCATGGCATTGCTGAGGGTCGCCATGATCGGAATGACGGATCCTGTGCTGAACGCCTGCTCGTGAGCGTGCTGCTGCTTCAGATTCATTCTGCTTTTGATGTCCGCCATCCGTTTTTCGTCTTTCGACGCCCTGGCCTTTTCAAAGTCAGCGTTGATCCCCTTGTTGAGGTCGCGAAAGGCGGTTGAGTTGCCGTAGGCGACGGCGACCGCACGGGAGTCGTAAACGCCGACACGCAGGGCATTGGTTTGCGCCTTGGCCGATACAAGCGCGAGCGCGAGCATTGGAGCGGCTGTGATTTGCGGGAAGATCGAGTTCCTTTTCATAGGAGCGATCCTGACGCTTCTGCAAAGCGAGTGTGAATCGAAAAATGAGCGACGAACATCGCCGACATCGAACTCGTTGGAGTGGCCCGCCACGTGCGAAGACGAAACTTGCGCGTTTTCTGACTGCGTTTATGTTCCGCCACATCAGCCGTCGGAATAACAACCATGAAAAAACTACTATTAACGCTCACGATCCTAGCCCTCACTGCGTCCGGCCTGTTGGCGCAGGAATTGTCATCTGAAGACCGCGAACGCGGGATCAAGTATCTCGAAAAGACCCGGGACGCCTTTGTTGAGGCCTCGAAGGATTTCTCACCGGCTCAATGGCAGTTCAAGCCGGAGACGAACAAGTGGTCGGCTGCCCAGATTGCCGAACACATTGCGGCGAGCGAGGACTTCATGATGGACACCGTGCGGAATAGCGTCATGAAGGCGCCGCCAAGAGCGGAAGGTGAAGACGCGCGCGCGATCGATGAATTCATCATCAAGAACGTTCCTGATCGGACGCAGAAGTTCCAAGCCCCTGAACCGCTGGTGCCGAAGAATCGCTTTGGCGGCGCCCAAGATGCTCTAAAGCATTTCAAAGAGAGCCGCGCGACCAGTCTCGCCCTGCTGAAGGAATCATCCGATCTTCGGAAGCACGCAGTAGACAGCCCGTTGGGCAAGAAGCTCGACGCCTATCAGTGGCTGTTGTTTATGGCTGCCCACAGCGAACGTCATACCCGCCAGCTTCTTGAACTGAAATCCAGCCCTGGCTTTCCAAAGTCGTAAGGTCTCCGCATTTGCATTCGCGCGAGCAGCGGGCGGCCCCTCAACTGCCTCTGCTCGCGGCCGGTGAATCACCCTGCACGAGCTATTATCGTTCCGCGAGGTCTGTCGATTTTGTGCGAATGAGGTAGTCCAGCGCCACGCTCAAACCCATGCGATGCGGGAACGTGGCGATCAGGGCAACTGCCAGCAAGGCACCAAACACGTAGGGCCATCTGGAATTGGCCCCTTGTCCCACGAAAAACACGACTACCAGGGGCACCATGAAGAAAACACGGTCTGCGAAGAGCAACATCCCCCACAGGTCGCCTTGATTCTCGAGGTACCGCAAACCGCATTCCGGGCATTCATCCCGCAATCGAAAATACCGCACGAAGAGCGCACCTTTGGCGCAACGTGGACATCGCCGTGACAAGCCTCGCAACAGCAAGGTTTTCCAGGTCGGTTGGGGTGCGGACACATCCAAATTTAGTTCGACCCAGGAAAGTGTCCAGCCTCCGGGTGCCGCATCAGGGTGGCGTCAGGCATCTTGCTTGATGCAGAGGGCGCGGCATCCCTGCCGCCCGGAAAAACCGTTAAGCACGAGCAGACTCAGGATCCTCCCCATTCGTCCGGCTTCGCTCGAGGTACAGCAGGTTTGGAAACCTGCGCGACGCCATCATCGCGGGGCCTCGGAAGTGCTCAGGTTCGTTGACGTCGAACCTCCCGAAGCCCCGTTTGTATCGGTCATTATCCCGTCGGGCGGGTTGGCGCCTCCGATTGCAGAACCGGGTTGCAATAGGTTTCTCACCGCGAGCAGACGCCGCTGCGCCGCATCCGCCGATTCCGTTCCGTGGCCCATCGGTGCTACGCCTGCGCCGTACGAGTAAACCATTTCGCCGCCATACCATCCCTGGAACAGCGTGATTGAAAGCAGCAGAAAACTGCCGACGAGGTACGACGAATTAATCGTCATTTGCCCGCGGTGCCAGATCAACCATCGCCAGGCCGTCAACAACGCGAGGATTCCGGCTAAAATCCAACCCACAACAATATGCACCTGAACAAATTCCTCGAGCTCGGGGGTGAGCGCGGCGCGGTTCAGGTCAATATAGCCAGCGACAATCGTAAGGACCCCGCCTCCGAGCGCGGCAACAAGAGACCAGAACCCCAAGGTCCGCAGGATAGCTCGGCGCCGTTCGTCGCGCGAAAGCCGTGCTCCGAAATCTGCGGCAACGGACAGGATCACGAATGCAATCGGCAAATGAACGAGCGCAGGGTGGATTGGGGGAATATTCATCCCGCTCCTCCCTTCGACACAGCGCCGAGCCCCCCGTCATTCAAAGACAACCATGAATGCCGGGAGCAGTGCTCTCGTTTGGCGTGAGGAACCATGATTCAAAACGGTTTCACTAAGAAACCTGTCAAAGAACTCTCGTTCAAGTGGGGCCGATACCCCGCTGCCGGCGATAGGATGGGCAGAGATCATCACGGTGGTGAGCGAATATGACATTTATGTTCCGTTGACGCGCAACGATGGATCGGCCATTCCCGAGAATGCGCTGGCGCGTTACCGCAGGATGTTGCTCGATTCATTTGGCGGGTTCACCCATTTCCCCCAGGAGAACGAAGGCATGTGGAAAGTTGGCGGCGTTGTTTTCAGAGACCGCGTCGTAATCCTGCGCGTGTTGTCGGATGAACCCGAACGCGCCCGCCGATTCTTCGCTGAACTGCGTATCGAACTGATGCGTGGACTGGAACAGGCGGATGTGCTGATCGTGGAGCGGGAAGTTAAGGTCGTGCGCTGAGCTTTGGGGGAATTTCCTCGCTTGCGAATTCGCAGGAGAAGCTAAGTTAGTCCGTGGAATCGCCACAGCGCATCCTCATCCAGGTTAAATCGAAGGCTGACCGCCACCTGCTGGAGGACTGGCTGTCTCCGAAGCATGAGATCGTCTCGATGCGCAGCGATGAACTGCTGGCCGAGAGGTTTGACCTGGCCATAGTGGATGGCCCATCGCTGAAGACGCTCTTCGAGCCCATTCGCAACCGGCGCAAAGCCGAGGAACCTGTGCTCCTGCCGTTTCTCCTTTTGACGTATCGTCGCATTGGCAGCAAGCCCACGCGGCATCTTGGACGTTTGGTCGATGACCTCATCATTCGCCCGATCGACGAACAGGAACTGCGCGCGCGGGTGGCAAACCTTCTGCGCTTGCGGCGGCTCTCGGTCGAGCTGAAGAAGGAGCACGACCGCGTTTTGAAGTTGTCCGTCACCGACGACGTTTCAGGTTTCAACAACACACGTTACCTCCACCGATACCTCGACCGTTTCATGGCAGCGTCGAAACCCGAGGAGTTGTCGCTGGTTTTCCTGGATCTCGACAATTTCAAATGCGTTGTCGACGAGCACGGGCACCTGCTTGGGAGCAAGGTGTTAAAAGAAGTGGCGCAGGCGCTGCATCATGAGCTGGATCAGGATGATAGAATCGTCCGTTACGGCGGTGACGAGTTCGTGCTGATCATGCCAAGGCACAATCGCGCCATGGCGACAGGGAAGGTGCAGCGGCTGAAGCGAATGCTCACGGAGACACCCTTCCTGCAAAGAGAGAAGGTGAACGTGCATTTGACTGCGTCCTTCGGCATCGCGACGTACCCGCACGATGCGGGTGACAAACATCAACTGCTGGCCGCTGCCGACAATGGACTGTTCCGCAGCAAGGCCGCGGGGAAAAACAGGATTTCCGTCCCGCGTGATGTTGAGCGTCTCGAGGATTCTGTGGTTGTTGCCGAATAGTTGTGGCTTGCTCCGCTTTCCAAGGGCATTTCCGGGGGTATTTCGGCGGACGGCGGGACCCCTTACTGTGAATAGCTAAAAACATTCCAGCCTGGGCTCTTGAATCTTCGAGCGTCGCAACTTGCAGAGAATCAATGACTTGCGACGATTATCCCAGTGTATTCCGGCGGGCAATCCAGTAGTTTGAGACGTTCCTCGTAAATTTCGTGGAGGAGCAAAACCGCGGTTGACTTTCTTCATCGGGGAAATAGGCTTTTCAGCCCTGACTCGAGAGGAACCTCTGCCATGGTGGCGCTGTTCCGAGTCCATTGAGAGGAAGTGAGTTTAGTTTGACAGAGATTAAGCTGAAAAAAGGCGAGTCCGTGGAAAAGGCGCTGCGCCGGTTGAAAAAGAAAATCGACCGCGAAGGCACCCTCAAGGTTGTGCGCAATCACCGGCATTTCGAAAAGCCGAGTGAACGCCGTCGCCGCAAGGAAAAGGCCGCCCGCTTCTCCGCCATGTTGAGCGCGCGTTACGCGGACATGTAAAGCCGCAAGGTTTCTCACGTTAAACCGTTGAATCGGAAATCGCGCAAACGATTTGTCGATTCAACGGTTTAACATTTTCCGGGTCCAATCGACGCATGTATTCGTTCTCCACCTGCTGGAATTCTCACCGCCACACCGACGGCCGCGCCATGCTCCGGGAAGTCCGCGAGCTGGGATTCGAGTTCGCCGAACTCAGCCACGGCACCCGCATCAGCCTCGTTCCTGGAATCCTGGAAGCCGTCGATGCCGGCGAGATTCGGATTTCCACCGTTCACAATTTCTGTCCGCTTCCGCTGGGCGTGAACCATGCCGCCCCGAACCTGTTTCAATTCTCGGATGAACGTCCGCGCGAACGGGAACTGGCGGAACGCTACACGTTCAAAACCATTGAATTTGCCGCGCGCGTCAAAGCGCAGTTGGTCGTGCTGCACAGCGGCAGCATAGAAATCAAGGATTACGAGGCGAAGCTCATGGAAATGCTGGCGCGAGGGGAGAAGGACTCGCCCAAATACCAGAAGCTCTGCGCTGAGTTCGATGAGAAACGCGAGGCGAAGAAAGAGAAGTATCTTGCCCGCACGATTGAATCCTTGCGCAAAGTTCTCCCCGCAGCGGAAGCGGCGGGGATCAAGCTGGGCATTGAGAATCGTGAAGGCCTGGAGGAGCTGCCGTTCGAGAGCGATTACTGGACGCTGTTCCAGGAAATCACGAGTCCGAACCTGGCCTACTGGCACGACACGGGGCATGCGCAAATCAAGGAGAACATGGGGTTCATCATGCACGCGATGCATCTGGAGAGCATGGCCGACAGGCTCGCCGGTTTTCACATTCACGACGTGCAATTCCCTGGACGCGACCATTGCGCGCCAGGCACCGGGATGATCGATTACGCAGCACTGAAACCCATGGTGAAACCTGAGCACATCAAGGTATTTGAGCTCAGCCCGAAGCTTCCCGTGGAAGAGGTTCGAAAAGGTGTGGCTCACCTGAAGTCAATGTGGGGAGACGAGTAACCGCGGTCCTAGCGCTAAGTTCCAAGTCTGGTGGTGTATCGCAGGTTTTCAGTATTGTGACTCTGGTGCTGGGCCAGAATTTTACGCTTTTCGTGTTTCTCCCCTCGCCTGCGACGCAGGAGCGGGAGAGGGGCAGGGGGAGAGGGTGCTCTGATTTGTTCGGCAGGGTGCGTCGTTTCGAAGTTCATACGCCTCCTCTCCCCGGCCCTCTCCTCCGCTCCGAGCGGAAGAGAGGGGGACTAACCCGCTTCTGCTGTCATCTGATGCGCGCCGAGCTGGCGTTAGGGGATTTTGGGAAAGCTGCGCTACGTCGCGCCAGGACTAGACCGTGCGCGCGAGGAGGAACGCTTTCAACTCCGCGGCAGCTTTTCCGCCGAACCCCGGCACTTCCGCGATCTGTTCCTCAGTTGCAATGCGGATGCGCTGGACCGATCCAAATTTCTTGAGCAGCGCGGCCTTGCGTCGTTCGCCAATGTTTGGAAATTCGTCGAGGATGCTTTCGGAAATGCGCTTGAGGCGGAGTTGCGCGTTATAGGTGTTGGCGAAGCGATGCGATTCGTCGCGCACGCGCTGCAGCAACTTGAGCGCGCCGGTGTCGTGCGACAGCCGCAGTGGCTCGCTTTCGCCCGGCCGATAGATTTCCTCAAACTCCTTTGCAAGGCCGATGATCGGAATGTGTTCCAGGCCGAGCTTTTTCAGTTCCGCGCACGCCATGTTCAACTGGCCTTTCCCACCGTCGATCAGGATCAAGTCCGGCAGGTTGGATTTGCCTGCAACCGGCATTTCTCCGGGCGAACGATTCTGCTGAACAGCGGCGGCCGAGGCGTCGCTCTCGCTGTTCAGCGGCCTGTTACGCGACGCAGCACTGACGTCGTCGACCAGTTCCTGCAACGCCTGCGGCACGGCTTCGCCGCCTTCTTCGGACGGCCTCGTGCTTGCGCCGGTTGCTTCCTTCAGCAGCCGTGTGTAACGGCGGCGAACCACCTCTGCGATGGCTGCAAAATCGTTCTGTCCCGTAACAGACTTGATCTTGAATCGCCTGTAATTCGCGCGATCAGGCCGGCCGCTTTTGAATCGGACCATCGAGGCGACTGCGAACGTCCCGCTGATGTTTGAGATATCGAAGCCTTCAATCCGCTGGGGTGGTTCTGGAAGGCCGAGGGCTTCCGCGAGTTGCGCCAGATCACGCACAGGCTCGATGGCAAGCGGGAGCGTGTAAGGCATTCTTTCGAACTTTTCTGTTTTCCGCGTCGTGCGTTTCAAGTCGGCGATCAAGTCCCGCAGTTCAGCGGCTCGCTCATACTCCTGGTTTGCGGCAGCCTTGCGCATCTCGGTTTCGAGCTGCCCCTGCATTTCCTGGCATTGGCCCGCGAGAAAGTCGCACGCTGCCGTCACCTGCTCGAGATATTGCTCCCGCGTCACGTTGTTGATGCAGGGCGCAGTGCAGAATTTCAAATGCGCATACAGGCAGTGCGTGTAATCCCTCTCCGTCGGAGTCAGCGGGCGGCAGCCTCGAAGATGATACTGTCGGCGAACGAGCGAGAGCGTGCTGCGAAGCGCGCCGGAATTGGGAAACGGGCCGAAGTAACGCGCGCCGTCCTGCTGCTTGATGCGGGTGAGCGTGAATCGCGGGATGGGATCGTTCAGGTTGACCTTCAGCATCAGGTACCGTTTGTCATCGCGAAAACTGACGTTGTAACGCGGATGGAGGTCCTTGATCAGCTTGCTTTCCAACAGCAACGCTTCGGGCTCGCTGCGCACAAGATGGAAATCAAAGTCATGGATGGCCTCCACGTGCGCCCGGAATTTCAAATCCCATCCCATGCGGCGGGAAGGGTGGAAGTACTGGCTGACCCGCTTGCGAAGGTCCCGCGCCTTGCCGACATAAATCACCGTTCCGAAGCGATCCTTGTGCAGGTAGACGCCCGGTTTATGCGGCAGTGTGCTGAGTTTCTGGCGGATGATTTCCGTCACGGCAACCGAAACTCTTCCATAGCACCCTGCCCGCGCAAGGGGATTATGAAAATCACTTCCGGTTTCGCGGCGCGGAAACTACCCTGTCTCCCATGACACCGCTCCAGCGCTGCATTGATGAATCGATCGCCACGACGCGCGCCCTTTCTGTGTTCGAACCGCAATTGAATCAGGCGGCACAGATGGTTCGCGAATGCCTGGGCCAGGGTCGCAAACTTCTCGTGTGCGGCAATGGCGGCAGCGCCTCCGACGCCACGCATCTCGCCACCGAATTCCTTTGCCGCTTCTGCGATGATCGGCGTCCTTACCCCGCGATTTCGCTGACTGCAAATGGCGAGTTCATGACGGCGGTATGCAACGACTATCACAGCGAGGAAATCTTTGCGCGCCAGATTTGGGGATTGGGACAGCCGGGTGATGTGCTGATTGCGCTCACGACGAGCGGGAAGTCCCGGAACGTTCTGCGTGCGCTGGAAGAAGCCCGCAAGCGCGACATTCCAAGCATTTGTTTCCTGGGCCGCGATGGCGGTTTCACCAAGGGGATCGCGACGATTGAGTTTATCGTCCAGGGGCAGAACACCGCGCGCATCCAGGAAGCTCAGAAGCTGCTCTACCATGCACTTTGTGAAATGGTGGACAGCGGTTTGGCGAAGGAATGACTGGGTCTCAGAAGTAATCCGGCTGGTTGCCAGCGCGCCATTTGATGTTGCAGCCGATGCTGGGCTTCTGAGTTGTTGACACCGGTTTGCCCGCGAGCACGGCCTCCAGCGCGTCCCGCAAATCCTTGCCCGTGACTGGGATCCCATTCTTGGGCCGGCTGTCATCAAGCTGCCCCCGGTACGCCAGCTTGTGATCGCGGTCGAAGAGGAAGAAGTCCGGCGTGCATGCGGCCCGATACGCCTTTGCGACACTTTGGGTCGCGTCATAAACATAAGGGAAAACATAGCCCGCTTCCTTGGCTTCCTGCTTCATGAGCTCCGGACCGTCCTGCGGATACTCGGTGGCGTCGTTTGAACTGATCGCGACAATCGCCACGTCCCGCGGAAGAAATTCGCGGCCGAGTTGCGCAAGTTCGCTGCGCACGTGCTTGACGTAGGGACAATGGTTGCAGACGAACATGACGAGCAACGGTTTGCCGCGGAACTCCTCAATGGAAACAATCCTGCCGCTCACGTCGGGCAATTGAAAATGCGGGGCATCTGTGCCCAGAGGGAGCATCGTGGAATTGACAGCAACCATGGGCGCAAAATGTGTCGAGAGGCATCCAATGTCCAGTCGAAGTTCGAGTGAAAGGAGCGCCTGCCTTCAGGGCGCTAGCGCGTGAAAGTTTGGCGGATGGGTGGGCGAACCCAACGCCGTGCGCTTGCGACCGGCGGAAGCGGCGCGTGAACGCCTCCTCTAAATTCAAATGTCGACCCGCCCTGCGTCTGCTGTACACTCGGCGCGAATCATTTGAGACGCGGATCGCTGAATATTTGGCGATATTCGACGTCGGAACCATTGCAGTTTTACGGAACGACCTTTATGAAAACGTTCATATCCGCAGCAGCCATCGCCATGGCAGTTCTCGCCGGGACGGCCGGGGCCGCAGCGCAGGAATACACGCTATCCGCGCGGCTCGTCCTCAAGGAACAGCTACCCAGCAAGTTCTCCGAAAAAACCCGCACCTACACGGACACGATCAGGACCACCCGCCTCAGCAATAATTATCTTCTGGGGCTGCTGCAGCCGTTTTATACGGGCACGGTTCCGAATGGATTTCCGCTCGGATCCCGTCTGGTTCTCGTCAACTACCAATATTTCCAAGTGAAATCCCCGAGCGGGATCGTGCTGGTGGAAAACACCTCGCCGTATCTCACCTACACCGACACCTACAGCCAGACGAACTTCCTGTTCCAGGGCAGGGAGCACATCGATAACGAGTCGCTGAACCTCACGTATTTTTATCAATCGACGATCCAGTTCAACGACCCCTCGCCCGAGGGCACATCCTTCACGTTCACTGCCAATACCATGGAACGATACATCCGCGGGCGGGAAAATTCCCAGGGGTTGAATCCCTCGACTGGCTCGCTCTCGATGACGGGCATCGGGTCAGGCTTCATCGGTGGCAAATACATCCTGATCTCCGGGACGTTCAAGTCGCCCCTGACAGGTTGGTGGGAATGAAGCCTGAATTAAATCTTCACGCGCCGGTGGATAACGACATCGGCTCGCTCACTGACGGCGGCTTGCTGAGGATTGTCAGCCGGCCCTTCTCCATAGAGGCCGCGAAACGCACGCGGTTTGGCTCGTTTGCCAGTGTGTTCCGGGCCAGGAGATTCTCGGCACGGCCTGCGACAGCCCGCATTCATTTCACACATCACATTGCAAATCATTCCGACGCCGCCGCAGCGCGGCGCCGGAAGCCCATGTAAACGCGAGACCCGGCGCCTTGACGACGCCGGGTCGATTCATTCCTTTTCGCCTGTTCAAGGTGCGACCGGCGCCGTCAACCGATAGAACCGTCCGTCCTGGGTTGCGGGAACAACCATGAAGAATTGCGTGGCATCCATTTGGTAGGGTCCTGGAACATTAGTCCAAAAGACCCCGGTGCCCACGACGACGGATTCCTCGAGCGAGAAGTTCGCCGCCCACAATGGCCACGCCACTCGCGCGTTGCTCCCCGCCAGCGTGATCGTAAGCAACGGAATTCCAGCGGTTCCTGCCGGCATGGGCAGCGAGGGATAACCTTGCTGGTTTCCGTAGCTCGCGCTGCTCATCGGCTTTCTTAGCCAGCCGCTGAACACGCCAGTGCCGCTGATGTTTCCGCCCTGGTAATGGGCGCGGCCGCTATCGAACTCCGACCAGTTCGCGACATACTGCGCATGCACGTTGGCGGCGCATAGAAGGAGAAGTGTAAGTATTCTTTTCATAACATTTAATCGTTTGGAATTATCTCACGGGTTCAGTCCCCGATGACGGCGCTGCCGTTGTAAGATCGCAACGTTGTGATCTCGGTAAACGTCAGCGTCTCCGAGTACGTCCCGCCCCGAATGTAGAGGTTGTCTCCCGGATGGGCCCCGACGACGCCCTGCACCACGGTTTCGAACGGACCGACAAACCCGAGACATGACTGGTTCCCATTCTTGATCAGGCAATTGCTCGTGCCATCGACGTAAAGGTTGTTTGGCGACGCAATCTCCACCGCGCGGCAGGCGCGGTACAGATTGTTTCGCTGATCGGCATTCCATCCGAGGTTTACTGCAGTCTGGCGCAATGCCTCGAACAGGTCGTTCCATCCCGAACCTGAGGTGAGAAGGTTTGCATTGGCTTCGTAATACAGGTCGGCCACGGCATTGATGCCCATTCCCGTTACGGTCTGGCCGTTGAAGGTGTCGCCGTCGACGAGCAGGTAGCAGAGCTTGTTGTTGACGCCGCTGTTGCTGTGGACACCACCGAAGTCATTGCCGTTGTTTCCCGTTCCTGCGGGAACAGCCGCGACATAATTGCCGCTGCCCACTCGGTCGGGATCGTTCTGGTTGTTGGGAAAGCTCATGTCACGAATCGCGCCGCCCGCCAGGTCCTCGCCCATTTGCCAGCGGATGTTTGCATTGTCGTTGCCGTTGGCGTTGGACAGGTCGATGAATTCCCCAAAAATGTCGGACAACGATTCGTTGATCGCCCCCGACTGATTTTCATAAACGAGCCCCGAGGTAAACTCCGTGACCGCGTGCGTGAATTCATGGCCCGTGACGTCGTCCGTCGCGAATCCCTGGCCGAAGCGCATGCGTCCCGAACTTGAATTCCATTGCGCATTTCCCCAGGGACAACTCGCGGGATTCGGACAGTAACGAACAGTCCCATTGATGGTCGCCCCCAAGCCGTTGTAACTGTCGCGACTGTGATTGTTCTGGAACCAGTTATAAGCCTGGCCCAGAAACGTGTAGGCGTTGTCGACGTCGACGTTCCCCGTGGGTGGATTGCCCTCCGAACGCACGAGTGTGCCGGGCCAGTTCGTCGTGTTGTTGGAGTTGCGAATCTGGCGGTTGAGCGCTGAATGAGACAATGCGTGCCGCGCCACGATTGCGCCTGTATGCGCGTTGATGAACCAGCGCGCATCCAGGTCGGGTTCCAGGTCACTGCCCAGCACAAAGACCCACACAAGCTGCGCGGGCCCAGTCGTGTCGAACACGGAAGGCGCGTAGACCATGAGTTGAGGCGCGCCTGTTGAGAACGGCACTCCGGGATTTTCTGCGGCAACCTTCGTGGAAACAATGGCCACAGCCTGCGGCCCCGTGATCGCCGGCGCGATCCACTGCGGTTGTGCATCGGCGTTATTAACTTCAAGTCCGAGATCGGAACTCAGGAATTCAACACCGAGATCGTTGTTGAGCTGGACCGCCATCTGTCCGCCGAACACGGGAAGGCCGCGGTAGGTTTGCTGCAGCCGAACAAAGGTTCGTGACAGCGACTCGCGGGTTTGAAAAGCGGTCACGTCGATGTTCGAACTGAGGATGCCGAGCGGATGCCGGTTGTCCTGGATGAAGAACCGCGCAGTCTGGCCCGGCTGCCCAGGGACAGTGCGTTGTGGCATGAAGGCGTGGCCGGGCGATGCCCCGAGGTGCCTGAGAATGCCGCTCGAATCAAAGTTCAAACGCGGCGATTCGTTGGTGCGGGAGGGTTCGGTCGTTCCCCTTCCCGTGTAAAACCGCATGGTCGAGAGCACACGCGAGAGTTCCAGTTGATTCGTGGAACTGACCTGCGCCCGCACCTGCGATGTCACCAGCCCGCTGGCTGCCATCAGCGCGACGGAGAGCGCGAGAAGATGAACCCGTTTTCGTGTTTGATATTTCATGATGGTCTCCCACATGAGGGTTGGCCGACGGTTTTACTGAAGGCTGACGAGGACGAGCACGAGCCCCTTGCCCGACTCAAGGCTCGTCATGGCTTTTCCAACAATGGCGCCCTGCGCGCGCGCGTGTTCGGTGACTTTCATTCCGTGTCCAGGGGTCGCTGACGTCGTGATGAGATCCCCGGGACGGACTTCGCCGTAGCTTGCATCCACAAGGCAATAAACACGGCCCGTGAGCGCAACGGGATGCTTGCCGTCAGCGATGCTTCCGCTCTGTCCCATGATCATGCCGGGGTTGATGCCGCCCGCCCCGCTGATGACTCCCGCGGCGTTCCGATCGTACGGTGAGGAACAAGCCGCCAGCTTTCCAGGATTGAGGGGATCAATGCTCACGACCATTCCTGCCTGAACGCTGTCGTTGGGCGCTTGAATTTCGAATCCCTCGGAAAGGTCGCTGCCGCCAGTAATCTGCAACACCTGGGTCGTAATTCGGCCGTCGCCACCCTGGTCGGCGTCGAGAACGATCGTTGCTGTGCCATCGCTCTTGCGCAGCACGATCTGGGCGCCGTTGCCGGCGATTTCAGATGCCTGCAATGTGAGCGTCTCTGTTCCGTCGCTTTCCTTCAGACCGATCTGCCCGCCATTCACATCGGCAGAGTCGCGGCCCCAGAGGTAGATCGTTTCGTTTCCAGTCTTGTTGTAAATCTGCACGAGGCCTTCTTCGCCATCCCAGCTGCTCGCTGCGACATTGAGTTCGCCGACGTTGTTGTAAAGAAGCATCCGGCCGGCGGGACCACCGTAAAGGCGCAGGCGCGGGCTGCTGGCCGAGTTGCGCAGGCTCAAAGCGCCGACACCCGTGCCGTCATCTCCATAAAGAATCGCACCCGGTCCAACTGTTCGTCCGCCGGATCCGTAAAGGGTCAATGTGCCGCCACTGTCCCCCGCGACAAGATCCGCGCGGTCGCTCCCACTGGCTGAAAGCAGATTCAATTGGGGATCGAGAGTTCCGTCGTTGCCTGCGGTCAGGTACACCGTGCGGGTGTTGCCGACGTCATCGTTCATCCACAGTTCACCCCATGAAGGGCCATAGAGTCGAATCTGTTCCAATCCGTCGCCGCCATAGGTGCTGATGCGATGGGCGCTGCCGTTCAATTGGACGGTGCGCAGGTCGGCCACGCTGTTCCAGACATCCAGGAGACCGCTGGTTGCGGTGCCGCCGAGGTCAATGCTGTCGGCGAGTTTCGCGGATGTTACAGAGTTGTCGCCAAGTTTCGCCGTGGTCACCGCAAGATTGGCGATGTCCACTGTATTCACTTCGCCGTTGATGATATGGCCCGAATTAACTGAGTTGGGCGCGAGATCGCTTGAACCAATGCCGCCGTCAACGATCTGGTTTCCAGAAATGGCGCCTGCCGCGACGCGTTCAGCCATCATTGCGTAACCAACGGAGAGAATGCTCTGGTCGGGGGCGAGCGCCTGGAAGCCGTTCGTGCCGTCATTGAACCAAATTCGCAGTTTGACGGGGTTGTTTGTGAAGACCCACGACGGCACTGGAAGCATGTTCGCGAGGTTGGTGTCACCTATGCCGAGGGAGTAAAGCCCGCCAGCAACAGGCAGTGACAGGGTGCCTGAGGGTTCGCTGCCGCCGATGCTGGTGCCATCATTGCTCCAGTGGGAAACACTGCCGTTGTTGTTGATGAGCGCGAATTTGAACTGCCCTGTGCCTGTAAAGTCCACGCCGCCCGCTGTGACGTGGCCCTGGTAGCTGAGTTGATTTGGGACGGTCTGCGCGTGCAGCGCGGAGGCCAGGGTGAGGCTTCCGATCAATGCGGAAACAATTGAGGTCTTCATACAGATATCGAGTTTTCGTTTTGGTTGCGTTTGCGTTTTCAACCGGCGGATCCGGGTAAGCGGCGGCTGGCACACACACGTTTTTTTGCCAGCCGATCACCGCTTCCCCGGAATCACCTGCCCGCATCCGCGAGAGGCATTCCCGCCGTCACTGTGAAAAGAAGAAATGGAGGGATGACTATTACAGGCCGAATAAACTGATTTGTGGATTCAAGTGCACCGGCGTGGTGCGACGGAAGCGGAAGTTCGAAGGTCTGAATCCGAAAGAAGTCCGAATTGCGAGTTCAGGTGGCCCAACAGCCTGTAGAACGGAAGACTGGCGTCGGGAAAGGCGCGGGATTTAGCCTTGAAACGCGAAATGGCGGTTTCGGGCGGCGACGTGATCAAAAAGCAATCGCGAAACTTTTCCCGGATCCAACGGCACACATTGCAAGGGGATCACTCATTCGCCCACGACTGCAGCCCCGTCATACGAACGCACCGTCGTGAATCGATCCAGGACAACGGCTTCATCGTAGGTTCCCGTCCGAATCCAGAGCCGATCTCCGGCGCACACTGCAGAGGCGCCCTGGTTGACGTTTCGATAGGGTCCAAACAGCACTGTGCAACCAGCCTGGCCGTTGGGAATGGGACTGGAGCACGCACCGTCCACGTAGATGTCCCTTGTCTTGGCCATCGTCTGCGGCGGTTCGCCAGGCGCCACAGTGCACGGAAACAAGTCGTAGGCGGGCCAGGCGTTTGAAGTGGTGAGCGCGTTGATGGCGTTGTTGATGACTGCCTTCACGACGCCTGCGAACTGGTCGTTCGCAGGACGAATGTTGCACGCGACGGCGAATCCGAAACCGTCGTTGCGATAGCTCAGATCCGCGATTGTGCCGTTCATTGCCCCGTTATGGCCCCAGCCAGAGCCGCCGAGCGCGAGTCCCAATCCATAATTAGTGCCGCCGCTGCCGGGACCCGGAGCCATTGAAGGCGTTCGCATGGCCGTGAGGCTGTCGGGTTGCAGCAATTCAGCCTGGTTCGTGCTGCTGTCGATCCGCCGCAGGAACAGCAGCAGATCCAGCGGCTTGGCAATCCAGCCTCCATGCGCATCCATGCGCGAAGGGCTGAGATCGTAGGGCGATCCGCCATCCGACTGATAATAAACCACTTCATTTGCCTTGCGCTGCGCCAGGGTGCTGCCGCCGATTTCCATCTCCGTCACGCAAGAGGGCGCCATCAGTTCGTCCTTCACAAACTGCTCATACGTGCGCCCCGTCCTGCGCTCGATCACGCGCCCTGCTGCGCAGAAGCCGATATTCATGTAAGTGTAGCGCGTGCCCGGGGTCGAAGTGGGCTCGCCGTCGGCGTCGTTGAGCTGCCAGTCGATCGCTGCATCGGGATCATCGCCGCCGACCTGCCAGATTCCGTCCGTCGTCCATCCTGTCGTGTGTTGCAAGAGCCTGCGCAGGGTGATGTTGCGCTCACGGTTGCTGTAAGGTGGAGTGCCAAACGATTCACCGAGCAACGCGCCAGGGCCAAATACGGTGGCATCCAGGCTGACACCGCACAGGTCTCGCATTTTCAGAACAGCGGCCGCCGTGATCGGCTTGGAAACACTGGCGATTCGGAACCGATGCAATGGATGCACCCATTCGTTGGCCGATTGATCCGCCAACCCGAAGCCCTTCGCGTACACGAGACGCCCGTTGCGTGAGATGGCGAGGGACAGGCCGGGAATGCCGTTGCTTTGCATGTAGCCGTTGATGGCGTTGTCGATTAGCGCGAGGTGCGCCGGGATCAGGCCTCCGTTGCGCTGAAAGATGGCGCTGAAGTGCGGGCCCGACGCCGTTGTGAACGCGCTTGCGAACACGGGCCGATACCCCTGGTAATTCCAGTTGAGGCTCTGTGCCTGGTAATTTTGGTCCGTCAGGCCATGGTGGCTGAACGAGGCGCTGCCGTTGCCCGGATTCTTCCAAAGGCCTGCATAGAGCGGCTGTCCGCTGACTACGGCGGCGCTCACCGCGATCAGTTGGTAACCCTGGTTGCCGAGTGAGTTGAACTCCTGCTGGTATTGCGCCGAAGTGCGCCGCGTGCGAACCGCGTACGTTGCGGTTTCTCCCTTGCGCCAGATGCCCGCGTAATAATCGACGCCCCCCGCGTTACAGGTCCAGATGTGAACGAGCTTGTACCCCTGGGCGATCCGAGCCGCGTGAAACGCCTGGTAGCCTGCGTGTGTCAGGCCAGTCTCGGCAACGACGTCGGCGCCGGGCGAGTGCTCCCAAATGGCGTTGTAATACACGTTGTTGCCAATGCCGAACGCGCTCAAAAACGCCGGGACGTATCCCTGCAGCGCATACGTTGCGTTGTTTGCATCAAACTGCGCTTCGGTCATGCCGGGATGGGTCACCCAGTTGGGCCCCGCCCGTTCTTCCCACACAGCGGCGTAGCGCGCCTGCCCCGCTTGTTCGTATCCGCAGACCGAGATCAGCCTGTAATTGTAGGGGGCCTGCGTCCATTGATTGAACTCCGTCTGGTAGCTCGCGGCAGTCATGTTGTGACGCGACACCCAATTCACGGCGAACGTGTGCAGGGTGGAAAGAATCAGGAGCGATGCAACGAGGGCACGGAGGCCGGGATTCCCGGGTGCAGAGTTTGAAACAATTCCGTTCATGCCTGTTACTGAAGAAACGGACCTCCGACGATTACAACCCGCATTCGCGCGCAATTCCGTGCCAGTGCCATCGAGCGTGCCGCGGCTGGCGAAGCATGCAGAGCACGTGCAACACGATGCGGCCTGTCCGACTGGCGGCGAGAAAATGAGAAGCTTGAGCATTCATGAAAAATCCTTTGGTTCATGCGATGCCCGTACTAAAGCAGGCGGATGCCGAAGATTACAGAATTCCGGCGCGAATGACTCATCCTTCCATCACGGCAAAGAAGCGGCGCAGTTCATCGGCGATTTCCGAATCATCGGCAACTGTCCGCACGACTTCTTCATACACCAGCTTCTTGTAACGCTCCCGCATCCGATGGACGGTCACGGCGACGGCATTGGGTGTCATCTTCACCAGCGGCGCTGCCTTCGTGTAATCGCCAGGCTCGGCATCCTCGATCACAAAGGACTGCAGTTGCGTGAACAATTCCAATTTGCCTGCCGAGGACTGTTCTTCCCGCAGGCGCGACAGGGCTTCCTCGAACAATGACAGGAACCAATTGCGCTCGAATATCTTCTCAGGAGACATCCCCGATGCAGGCTCGCGCAGAAAGCGGCCTTCACTGTCGGTGTCGTCCAGTGACACAACCGTTGCGCGTCCCCCGCGTTTCACAGCGTTGTCATGATCGCGCTGGTTCGAAACGAAATGGTTGAGGGACGCCAGAAGGAACGAGCGGAACTTGCCGCGGCGGCGGTCGGCGGCCTCGAGATAGTTTTCCTTGATAAGGCGGTAAAGGAACTCCTGCGTGAGATCCTGCGCCCGATGCGAATCGTGGCCCTTGCGTCGAAGGTACGCATACAGCGGGTACCAATACGTCCGGCACAAACGTTCCAGCGCGGCCTCGGCTTCGGGCGAACCCTGGCGTTGCGCTGCGATGACATTGCTCCACGAAGTCGCGGCAAAGCGCGCGCCGAGCGCCGTGTTGGGCGAGGCATTCTGCTCCGGAGGATTCATGACACGAACACTACTGAGCCGCAGCGATGCGCGCCATCCTTTCTGCGATACCCCTCAGCGTCGCCACGTAAGGCAGGTTCTCCTGCCTGCTATGTGACCGAGGCGATGGAACTTTGATCCAGGCGGCCGATAAATCCGTGGAGCGTCATTCGGTGGGGGAATCCCGGATTTTAAGGAGATTCTTTGACCGGTTTCCACCTGCGCTACGACGGCGCGCGCAACGGCAGCAATGCTGCGTGCATCTCCCCTGCTGAGGCGTAGCGTTCGGAGGGATTCGATGCGCAGGCCTTGCCAATCACCTCGTTCAACCGACGTATCGCGCTGTCATCCCGCTCCTCCCAAACAGCGGTGGGAACCTCCGGGAAAAGCAATCGATCGCGTCCCATCGCGGCTTCATAAAGTAACTTTCCGAGGGCGTAGATATCGGCTGAAGCGGTGCCTGGCCCTTCGGGGGGAATGTACCCTTCCGTTCCAACGAGTGAGTTATCGTTTCCATTCACGGCCTGATCGGCCACCAGTCCGATATCGGCCAGCTTCGGAGTGCCGTTCACGTAGATGATGTTCCCCGGTTTGATGTCGCGATGCACCAGCTGCTGGCGGTGCAGATGTTCCAGTGCCAGGCTCAGGGCCAGGCCGAGTTCCACGCATTCCGCGGGCGGAAGCTGCCCGCGGCGCATCAGTTCCCTTGCGAGCGTGCGCGGGGAATACTTTTCAGGATCAATCTGTTGTCCGCGCGTTTCGTCGTCGGCCGCTTCCATGATCTGGAAAAAGTAGCTGGGTTCCTCAACGCGCCCAACGTGGAGCACATTGACGAAGCCCGGATGCGACCGAGAAATGGGCATGAACCGCTGGAGGCCGCGGAACTCTCTCTCAAACGGATCGTCCGATGTGAACGCGCGGCGCTGCACGATCTTGACGGCGTGGAAAGCGCCGATGGCGTTGCGCGCAAGCCAGACTTCGCCATAGGCGCCGCGCCCCACACAACGCAGCAGCGTGTGATCGGGAATGGCGGGACCGAGCGATGTTTTTGATTGGCTTGGGGAAACGCGGCTGTGTTCCAGCGTGCGCTCCAGGACTTCCTTTTCGAACTTCAGGCGATACGCGTGCCTTCCCATGGTCCATGCGAGCGCGGCCGGAATTTGTGCGAAGCAGATGACTGTCCATGGAAACCAGACGTGATTGCCTGCCTGGTGGACGGCTGCGGCGACCAGGAAAAAAATCGCACCGACTGCGGCGCCGAACGCGTGTATCGGCCGCAGCCATCCGATGATTCCTCCTAGCAGCAAGCCCGAGAGCAGGACAATCACCACCTGCGCCTTCCATGTCAGCAGACGCAAGCTGTCGTTGCGCAGAATGTTCAGAAACGCTGTGGCCCCGATTTCAACACCCGGCATGAATTGGTCGCGCCAGAGCGTATGCGGTGTTTTAAAGGCGTCGGCCTCGTCGCCGGGTTGCAGTGTCCGTGGGCGGGCGCCGACAAAAACGACTCTGTCGCGGAACGTTTGCATTGGCTCTTCGCCCAGCGCATCCGAGTAGCTCACATTTTTCAACGTCAATGCCGGCCCGTAGTAGTTCAGCCACGTATTCGCCAGCTGGGTTTCATCGGTGTTGTCCAGCGTGACGCCGAGCAACTCGGCGGCCCGGCGCGGCAGCCCGGGAAGGGTTTCAGTTCCCACGTAATATTGCCGCGCCACCGCCTTCTCGGGCGTCATCATTTCCGTGATGCCCCACCCAGCGGCGGCCTTCAAAAATTCAGGCAAAGGCAGCACCGCGCTGCGCGCTTCAACCTGGGGGCGAAACACCGATTCCAGCGCGGCGGCAAGCACCACCTGGCCGTTGGCGGTGATCGCGCGGGCGAGATTGCTGTTGGCTTCTGGAGTCGCAGGAAGATTGAGCAGTATGTCAAAAACAACCATGCGGGCGCGGGCCGCGGTCAATCTGTCCACCAGTTCGGCATGCAGATTCCGATCCCATCCCGCGGTGCCCGTTTGAACCAACTCAGCGTGCGAGCGGTCATCGAGATACACAACCACCACTTCCTCGGGAGCATGGGCAATGCGGAAAAAGAAGAGCAGGTCGTAACTGAGGTAAACCAGCTCGTGCGCCCATCGAATGCAGCCCAGCCCAATTGCGGCGCAGGCCACGCCTGCCAGCACCGCAGTACGCCAGCCGCGCCTGCCTGTTGCAGGCGGAACATTCGACTCTGCGCGGCTGGGAATCATCCAGGCGCAGCCTAGGAAAGTTCAACGAAGCGCGACAGTCTGAACTCTTAGAAGTTGAGAACCACGCTCACTGCTATGGTGCGCTCGCGCGGAAGGTCCTGGGTGAGGTTCAGCGGATTGAGCCGGTAATCCTCGTCTGTGAGATTCAGCAATCCCAGCCGCAGTTCTGCACGGCGCCTTGGAAAGCGATAACCCGCCTCCACATTGAACTGCCAAAAGGTGTCTCCTGGCCGGCCTGGCGAATAACCGCGGTTGTGCTGCCCTGTCCAGGTTGCGCTGGCGCCCGCGAAGAAACCCGATGCATGGTGAAACAGCGCAAAGAGTTCCGCCTGATAAATCACAGCTTCCAGATCCTGGCGGGTTTCCAATCCACCGGCAGTGATTGCCGACGTGGGAATTTCCGGGAAAGCGCGATTCAGCTCCGCCTGGCTCACACGGTAACGCGCGCCAACCGACCATTCATCGCCAATCAACTGATTAAAGGTGATGCCCAGCGAACGTTCCTCGAAATCCAGTTTCTCCCGCGTGCTTGCGGGTATGAGACCCGTGAACGTGGAGAGACTGACGACGCCAATCGTTCGCTCCACGGCCGAAGAGGCCAGTTCTCCGAACACTCCAACGAACGTTCGGCGCCCGATCTTCTGTTCGATCGACGCGCCCCAGGTTTCAAATTCCGGCGCCGAATTCGCGCCCGCGACGGATTCCGGAACAACGCTGCGGAACACCTGGTTGAAACCGGCGATTTGTGAAGGTTCAAGGCGCACGCTTTGATCAATGCTCACGCCGCCCACGCTGCGCAACCAGGCGCCTCGGAATGTAGTTGTCGCCGTGGGCGTCCAGATCAAGCCCGCCTTGGGAAGCAGATGCTCGCTTTCCCGCTCCTTCTCGATGAGTGGGGCGTATCGATAATTTCCAGGATAGGACAGCCAGTCGTAAGTGATCCCGCCCGCGAAGAGGAGCGACGGAACCAGCTGCCAATGATCGTAGAGATAGACACTTCGCCGCTCCATCGATGGCGCCACCTGGTTTGTAATGGGAACGTCGAAGGGAAGCCCGTTAAAAAGGCGGCCGTTGAATTGCGCGTTGCGCGTTTTAAAATCACCCGATTGAAAGCGGCCGCCGAACACGAACGAGTGATCCCCGACTTGCGCGATCTGTTGCAGTTCGGCCGTGTAAAGTTCGAACTTGCTGCGGTAGTGCTGCTCGTACAACAGCGGCGTCACAGCGCCGATGACTCCCGTGAAACCGCGATCCAGCAGCAACGTGCTTTGCGTTGGGTTCCTGACTTCCAGGGTTTCCTCCATACGCCCGGCAAGCAAAAGCGTGTGATGACCGGGACTCCATTCTCGATGATATCCAGCCAGCACGGATGGCGCGTAATCATCGGTGAACCGCAGGCCCGGGTTTGCGTCGGAGTCGCGATAGTAATGATTCACGTCGCCGTATTCGTTCTCCGAGTAGCTGAGGCGCAGATACACGCTGTCCTGTGGCGTCAGTTGCTGCTTGAGATTGACCACGGCCGCAAGTTGTTCCAGGTCGTTATTGGGGCGGTGACCGGCGTCGGAGTGATAGAAGAATTCCGCTGCGTAACTGCTGTCGCCAAAAGTGCCGAACTGCGCCGTGTTTTGAACCCATTCGCCATGGCTCAGGTATTCCGTTGCGGACGTGATGCCGAATCCGTCGCGCTGGAAGAGCTTGGAGTATTCATGTTGCGAGACGGATTGCGACAACGGGCCCGCACCAACAGGCGCGAGCAAATTTGCCAGCAGGTATTCCGTGAACCAGGCGGTCTCGTAACGCAGGTTGATCTGGTTGATGTCGCGCAGCTCGTTGTAGCTGTCGGCGAGAAATCGATGCGCGGAGTAATTGGCGTAATCCGCATTAACGGCGCGGCCAGCCTCGCGAACGCTCACCTCGGTCATTCCTGCATCGCGATATACCCTGGCGAGGTTCGCACCGCGAACCGCTCGATCCTGGTCCAGCAGCAGCCGCGATCGGAAGACGCGTCGATTATCGTTCAACTCCTGCGAGCGTTCCAGGTTGCAGACGGATTCATTTACACGATTGAGATCGTGCATCAGCAGGGCGGAATAGAGCCACGCTGTCGGATCCATGTCATCAAGGTTTTTGCCAATCGAGAATTCCTTTCCCGCACGCGCGTAATCAGCTGTGTCGTTGAAGGCTTTGCCGAGGTAACTCCGAAGCAGCGAACGTTGCGGTTCCATTGCGGCTGCGACCTGAAGATCGAAACGGCCTTCCTCGCGCCTGCCCCGGCGAATCTGGCACAAACCTTTCCCCAGCCATGCATTGCCGAGTCCGCCATCCAGTTCGATGGCACGTTCGAACCAGCTCTGCGCCTCCCGCAAATTGTTCTGCGCGCTGAGCATGAATCCGCGCAAAGCCACGGCCTGCGCGTTCCGCGGGGCAGGCGCGAGGCTTTTGTCGAGAGCTGCGAGTGCGGGTTTGATCCGGCCAAAACTGAACTCGAGCTCTGCAACGCGAGCCCATCCAAATGCAAATTGCGGAGATTGCCTGACGCTGCGCCGCGCCGCTTCCAGTGCGGGCTCGAGCTCGAACCGCGCCTGATGCGCATAGGATTCGGCGAGCAGTTCCGTCGCGGTCGTTGAGGATCGCGCTGCGCTGCCGGTTGGACGGCCGGAGACTGCGTTGATAACCACCTTCAGTGCCGGCGCCAGACGCTGGCTCCAGGATTCGAAGGCGTTTTGCTCAAGCGTGGCGAGAATTGTTTCTGAACGTTCGACCTGGCCGGCCGCCAGAAGCAGCGCCGCGAGAAAGATGCGTTCCGAATCTGAGGTGGGAGTCCGATTCGGTGGATACGATGACAGTGCCCGCAACACATCACCGCTGCGATAATCCGAAAGGGAGGCGGCAAGTGCTGCAGTTTCATTCGCGGTGAGCGACAGGTCATCGAGGTCGAGCACACCTGGATAGTAGAGGCACCACTGCACGATCGCAGTTGCATCGATCACGGCTGTCTTTCGCGGCGGCTGGCCTGCTTCAGCAATGCCCTGTTCGCCAGGATTCAGTTCCACGGCGCCGAGCCCGTTTGTCATGGTCGCCAAGCCCGCGAAAACTGTCAGGGTTGTTCGTCCACTCCCTTCATCCACCTTCAGAACGAACTCAGTTCCTCTCGTTGCGGCGGTCGCCGTCGGGGTGACGAATCTGTGCCTGCCCGGGCGATCCCGATTCAACAGGCGCATCAGCCCGCGGCTGAGGCTGAACTCTGCATCGACTTCGGGAGACGGAAGCGGTTGGATTTCAAACTCACTGTGCCAGCCAATCCGAAGGACGCTGAGATCTGACAGGCGAATGGATGTTCGGCTGTCGGCACCGGTGCGGCCGCGGTCCCGCACGTTGAGCCGTTGTCGTGGGTAAGCGGCGCTCCAGGCGTTTGAACGATGACGCTGGATCCACACGTTGGTTCCTTCGACGGTAAGAACAATGGGCGGCTCAACAGCCCGGGATGATTGAGACGAGGTTTGCGCGCGCAGCGAACCCGGCATGAGCGCCACCATCATCAGCAAGATGCCAAACGAGGGCACCGCGTTCGCTGCACGTGGCGATTTCATGGTGGCAGTGCGACGCAGTTCAGGGCCCCGTTGGAGGCCATGGGAGAGCGCCAAAGAAACGGATTGGATCTGCCAGCAGGTTGCCGTTGGTGAACAGGAATGTTCCCCCTGTTTGCTGGTTCGTCACGAGCGGCTGCCACGGAAGGCCAGGGCTCAAGTTCGTTTTGGTGACAAGCACAAATGGAACTGCGTTGCTCACGGCAATCAACAGCGCAGGATTCGTGGTTTGGGAGATTAACGATGCGCGCAACACGGGCGGATCCAGCAGATTGATGATCGCAACCGTGTTGGTCGCCACACCCACGAAGTTGCTCATCACGACTGAATACGTGCCCACCTTCGCCTCGTTGAAACCAGTGATCGCGAGCGCCGGCCCCGTCGCGCCAGTGATGTCCTGCCCATTGAGGCGCCATCGACATGCAGGCGCGGGAACCCAGTTGGTGGCGGGCATGTTCAACACCATGCCGCCGCCTTCAGGAAGCCAGTGGTAGCCGGGCGCTTCGGGAATCGCTGGCGCGATGCCCATTGAGGACGTCAGGTCAAGATCACCATTCGACTGATATGCCTCGACCACGATCATGTATTTGGCCCCGTTCGTCGCCTGGAACAGAATTTTTCCAGGCTGCTCGACGAGCGCGCTGCTCGTGTCGCACGCCAGGGGTGTGGTGTGAATGCTCATTGGATCCAGGTAGACTGCCAAACGCGTCAGGACATCGCTGCCAGCGGATGTTACGTGGATGGAGCCCGTGTTGGTTGCCTGGAGTCCGCGGTAACGATACTTGCTTGAAAACGGATTATTACACGGAGTCAGGTGCACCGCGCCGGCGTTGGTCGCGGGTGCATGAAGCGAGTCGGTGCCGCCAATGCCGATCGATATGAAACCCGCGCCCGGGCGGTTGCCGTTTGCCGAGGGTTGCGAAACACTTTGGAACTTGGGGTGCAAGAGGGCGCCTGAGGTTGTTGCAATCTGCAGTTCCGCCCGCCCGCTTTCCCGTTCGATCCCGGTGCTGCTCTTTGTGCGAACTGAGTAGAAGCCGACATCATCAGGCCCGGCGTCCATTACACGAAACACGCGGCCAGTTGCGCCGTTGATCGCCGTGCCTTCAAAAAACCATTGATACGCAATTCCCGGCGGTCCGGCCGCGACCTGGAAGGTTGCGTTGCTGCCGTTGAGCACAGCTTGCGACATTGGCGGGGACAGGAACATTGGAACGACATCTGTGGTGGAAAGGATTCCCCAGGTGAGCGTGAATGGCCCGCCCACTCCCGCCACGTCAAAGCCATCCAACATGATCTGATAACTCGTTCCCTTTTTTCCGTTAAACTCCAGCCGGCTCGTCTTGAATCCACCTGCATCATCATCGAATGCAACGAGATTGAGGGTTGACAGCGAACTGCCGGTAAACACGCCGAGCAGCGTGTCGAACCCGCTGCCGCGCGCAGTGATGGTTGCAATGCCATCCGTCGGGCAGAGCCATTCGAACCAGACCGTCCGGCCCCCGCCAGTGAAGACAGGCTCTCCCTTGACGCTGGTTGCGTTCGCGCTGTTCCCCTGCAGGATTCCCTGCATTCCTTGAAGGTGCGGTCGTGATTCGAAGGCGTCCGCAGGTGCGGGATCGGTAGCGTCCTTGACGACGAGCAATGCGGGCGCTGGCATGATCGCCTGCTCGGGGTTCACAACCATGACGCTGAACGCTCCACCGTCCTGTGCATTCAGGTTCGTGAAATCCAATGCAGAATTGGTTTCGTTTGCGAGCGGAACTCCGTTCAACTGCCATTGATAAAAGATGGGTGGATTCCCGGCTGCGACCACTTCCAATCTCACGTCTTCTCCCGGCAGCGCGTTGATATTTTCCGGGGTTTCGACGAGCGTCAACGGCCCGAAGAGGTTGAGGACTGCACTGCTGCTGACGATTCCGCGCGGAGCGGCGTCATTGGCAATCATCACGGCGTATTGGCCTGCATTGGATACCTGCACGTTCGTGAGCGTCAAGGCGGGGCCCGCCTGGCTCCAAGGCACGAGAACGTTTCCATTGCGAAGCCATTGAAAGCTGAAGGGAGGCGTTCCAGTCACGACGACGCTGAACGTTACGGTGTTGCCGGGAAACACGGTTTGACTGCCGGGTTGCTGGAGGATCGACGGCGGTTCCTGCGCTCCTGCCAGGGGCAAGTCCGCGGCCGTGAATATCCAGGCGACAAGCAAAGTCCATGGAAAAAGAGATCGAGCTGGCAACACTCTCATGCGCTTTTCACTCCATCAGTTGGTGTGCTTGCATGGATAACCTGTTTTCCTTCTGAGACAAAGCGGCATTTATCGTTGTTCGTTTCCAGCCATTACAGAAGCAATCGCCACCTCGCTATTACAGGTTTCCGTTTGGAGGGTCTGAACGGCGAAGCTTGACCTTGAACGAAATGCCCGGATGCCTTACAAAGCAGGGCATTACCCGATGACATCGCGCTGACGGAGTCATCACAGCTTTAGATTTTATGGCATTACGATTAGGCGACATGGCTCCGAATTTCACCGCGGTGACGACGGAGGGAGAAATCGATTTCCACAATTGGCTCGGCGATTCATGGGGCGTTCTTTTTTCCCATCCTGCCGATTACACCCCGGTCTGCACGACCGAACTGGGAGCCGTCGCAAAGATCAAAGCCGAATTCGAGAAGCGCAATGTGAAGGTTCTTGCAATCAGCGTTGATCCGCTTGATTCCCATCACGGCTGGATCAGGGACATCAACGAAACGCAGGCGTGCGCAATGAACTTTCCCATCATCGCGGATCCCGAACGCAAGGTGGCGGCGGCCTATGACATGATCCACCCCAACGCGGACGACAGGGCGACCGTGCGGTCGGTTTTCGTGATTGGCCCGGACAAGAAGATCAAGCTGACCATCACCTACCCGGCAAGCACGGGCCGCAACTTTATGGAAATCCTGCGCGTAATTGATTCGCTGCAACTTACGGCCAAGCATCGCGTCGCGACGCCTGCCAATTGGGAAGATGGGCAGGACTGCATCGTGACACCGGCGGTATCCGACGACGAAGCGGCGAAGCTGTTCCCGAAGGGCGTGCGCAAGGTGAAACCTTATTTGCGCTACACGCCGCAGCCGAATCGCTGATTCGCCGCAGCCGGCCACTGCTGCAGCGCTTGTTCGAGCGCCGCTTGGTCTAGCGTCCCGTCTTCAGTTCAACAACGTCGTGTGGCGCTGCTTCGCGCTGTCCCGCGGGGCTGACCCGAATGTAACGCGCCTTCTCCCGCAGCTGGAGAAGGTTGGCCGCGCCGAGATAGCCCATGCCGGATTGGATGCCGCCGATCAACTGCGCGAGGACGCGGTCGACTGGCCCCGCCACTTCCTTCAACGCTTCAACGCCTTCGGGCGCCACCTTTTGGGTGGGATTTTTTTCATGACCGTAGCGCGCGGCCGAGCCTGATTTCATCGCGGCCATGCTGCCCATCCCTCGATACTGTTTGTAGAGTTTGCCGCTGATTTCCATGACCTCGCCCGGCGCTTCCGTGCAGCCTGCGAGAATTCCGCCGCAAATCACGCCGTGCGCGAGGGTCAATGCTTTCACGATGTCGCCGGATTTGGTGATGCCGCCGTCGGCGAGAATGCACACCTTTTTCTTTCTGGCCGCTTGCGAAGCGACATAGAGCGCGGTCATCTGGGGAATTCCAACCCCCGCAACAATGCGCGTGGTGCAAATCGAGCCCGGACCCTGGCCCACTTTGACCGCGGCCGCGCCGGAATCCGCGAGGAATTGCACGCCATCAGCGCTCGTCACATTGCCGGCTACGATCGGAAGCTTCGGAAACGCATCATGCAACATCCGCACCGTATCCCCAACGCCTTTGCTGTGACCATGCGCCGTGGAGACCGCCACCACGTCCAGCCCGCGTTCGACCAGCGCTCCCACGTGGTTCAGGATTCGTTCGCGATCCAATTCGCCGAATGCGTTGCGCGTCGCTGAAACGGCCGCGCCACAGATCAGGCGGAACTGCGCGTCGCGTGCCGCCTTGAACTGCGCGTTGCGTTCCTGGGTGATGCGCTCGACATCGCTCATCGTGAACAAGCCGTGCAGATGATCCTTCTCGTCGACAACCAGAAGCTTGTGAATGCCAGGATGCTCGGTGAAGAACCGGTCAGCGCGGGCGATTGCGTCCTTGCCCAGTTCCTTCCTGTTGATGGTTTCCACCTGGTCCCGCGGAGTGAGTGCCTCGGCAACCTTCTGCTTGGCGTAACGCGGTTTGACGACGTGGCCCGAAAGCAAACCCATCAAGCGGCCGCTGTTGTCCACAACGGGAAAGGTGCTGAATCCAAAACGCTTCTGTTCGATCAATTCCAGCACGTCGCCGATGTACTGGTCCGGGGAAACCCGAATCGGATCCTGGATCAGGCCGTGAACATGATTCTTGACGCGGCTCACCTCGGACAATTGCTGGCGTTCAGGCATGTTGTAATGAATCAATCCGAGCCCGCCATTCAGAGCCATGGCGATGGCCATACGCGATTCGGTGACCGTGTCCATGTCGGAAGAGATCACGGGAATGTTCAGTTGCAGGCTGTCCGCAAGCTGAACTTCCAGGTGGGTGTCGCGCGGCAGAACCTCCGAATACTGCGTGGCAAGGGTGATGTCGTCGAACGTCAGGCCGATGCCGCTGTAGCTGGGAAAAAAAGCATCCGCGGCCTTGTAAAATCGGGAATCAACACTGTCGAAATCTTTGCTTGCTGCCATGTGCAAGATTGCCGCGTGGGTCCGGAACTTGGCAAGCGGGATTTGGCACGCAACGCCGGCGCAGGGGTGAGGAAGAAAGCAACAACGGTTTCAACATGCGCTGCGCCTGCCAACGCTGCAGCCGTTGCCGTTACTTTTCATTACAGATTCCGGCGAGGTTCGCCGTCAATTGCCGTTGAACCGCGCCGTGCTTCGCGATTAACTGCCCGGGCGCTGCAGTACCTGCGACGCATTCAGGAACTGCTTATGAACCCATTCAGCCTCCTTCCAATTCTGTTCTGCGCGGTTTCAATCGCGGCCGCGGCGCCTGCAGCAGATGCGCTCACGCTTTGGTACGATAAACCTGCAGGGGAATGGAATGAGGCGCTTCCCGTCGGAAACGGGCGGCTGGGGGCGATGGTGTTTGGCGGAATCGAGCGCGAACGCATTCAGCTGAATGAGCAAACCATCTGGGCGGGACCGCCGGTGCCGGAACCGCGAACTAATCGCGCCGCACTGCTCGCGCAGTCGCGGCAATTGCTGTTCGATCGAAAGTTCAGCGAAGCACAGGAACTCGTGCATCGGCAGATCATGTCCTCACCCGTTGAACCACGCAGTTACCAGCCGCTGGGGGACTTGACACTCGACTTCGGCAAGGCCAGCGAACCAGCACGCTACCGGCGTTCGTTAAATCTCGATGATGCCATCGCAACCACCGTGTACGAACAGGGCGGCGTGGAGTTCCGCCGTGAAGTCTTCGCAAGCCGCATCGACGATGTGATTCTCGTAAGGCTCACTGCCAGCAGGCCGAAGCAGATTTCCTTTCGCGTATCGCTGTCGCGACCCGGTGTGACAGTGGTCGCGCAGCAAAACATGCTCGTCATGCGCGGACAGGCGGCACACGGCCTCGAGCACAAAGGCGTGCGCTTTGAAGCGCGGCTTCGGGTTCTCAATGAAGGGGGCGCGAATTACGCCTCGTCCAATCAGTTGGAGATTGTGGACGCCGACGCAGTCACGCTCATCCTTGCGGCGGCGACGGATTACAATCGCGACGAGCCGCTGCAGCCGCTGAGGCGCGATCTGGGTGATGATTGTGACGCGGCGTTGAACAAGGTGGATCGTCGCTACGCCAACGCGCGTGCGAGGAACGTCGCGGCGCATCGGGAGATCTTCCGCCGCGTGCATCTGGCTCTCGGAGCAACGCCCGCGAAATCCACTCGCGCGCGACTCGAAGCCGTCAAGGCAGGTTCGGACGATCCCGCGCTGGCAGCGCTGTATTTTCAGTATGGCCGTTATCTGTTGATGGGATGTTCGCGTCCTGGCGGCCTGCCCGCGAACCTGCAGGGGCTCTGGAACGAACACATGCGCGCCCCCTGGAACAGCGATTACCACATCAATGTGAACCTGCAGATGAACTACTGGCACGCTGAAGTCGCAAACCTCAGTGAATGTCATCAACCCTTCTTCGATTTCATTGATGGACTGGTTCCGTCGGGCCGGCGCGTGGCGGAGGCTCTCGGTTGCGGCGGATTTGCCGCATGCCTGACGAGCGATCCATGGCGATGGAATGCGCTCTACGGAAGTCCACAGTGGGGCATGTGGGTGATGGGCGGAGGATGGTGTTCCCAACATTTCATGGAGCACTACCGGTTCACGGGCAACCGCGCGTTTCTCCGGGATCGCGCGTATCCCATCCTACGCGAGGCTTCATTGTTCTACCTCGACTGGCTTGTGCCGGATCCAAAAACAGGGAAGCTCGTTTCCGGCCCGAGCACATCACCCGAAAACGTGTTTGTTGCGCCGGATGGCAAACGCGTGAACCTGACGATGGGCTGCGCCATGGACCAGGAAATCATCTGGGACGTTTTCAGCAACACACTGGAAGCAGCGCGTGAACTGGGGATTCGTGATGACTTTACTGTCCGCGTTGAAAAGGCGCTGTCGCAACTCGCGCTGCCCACGATCGGATCCGACGGCCGGCTGATGGAGTGGGCGGAGGAATTTGAAGAGGCCGAGCCGGGTCATCGCCATATTTCGCACCTGTTCGCGCTGCACCCCGGCCGCCAGTTCAACCTGGATAATGCGCCTGACATGGTCGCCGCCGCGCGCAAGAGCATCGATCATCGGCTTTCAAAAGGAGGCGGCCACACGGGCTGGAGCCGTGCCTGGATCATCAACTTCTGGGCCCGCTTCCGCGATGCGGAAAAGGCGCATGAAAACCTTGTGGCACTCTTCCAGAAATCGACCCTCCCAAACCTGTTCGACACACATCCGCCGTTCCAGATGGACGGCAATTTTGGGGGCGCGGCGGGAATTGCCGAGATGCTGATCCAAAGTCATGACGGCGCGATTACGCTGTTGCCCGCTTTGCCTCATGCGTGGGCCTCGGGTTCCGTTAAAGGACTGCGCGCTCGCGGCGGATTTGAAATCGACATCGCCTGGCACGAGGGGCGCCTCACGCACGCGCGCGTCCGTTCGCTGCTCGGCAATCAAGCAACCCTGCGTTACGGACAACGAACGGCGGCAGTTGAAATTTCGAAGGGCAAAGCGATCGAATTGGATGCTGAACTGAGCCAGCGTTGAGCTGGAGGTGACGGGCTATTTGGCTGGCCGGAATTTCAGGGCGGCTTCGGTTCGGGAATGGACGTGGAGCTTGTGATAGATGTGCTTCAGGTGCCATCGCACAGCAGCAAGGGTAACGCTGAGGCGCTCGGCAATCTCCTTGTTGGACAAGCCATGGACCACAAGTTCCAGGACTTCGCGCTCGCGCGTGGTCAGCCGGTCCACCTCTTCTGTTATCGTCGTCTGTTCCCGGAAATAGCCGATCACCTTGCGGGCGATTTCACCGCTCATCGCTCCGCCGCCCTGCTGCACTTCGCGCATGGCATTCAGAACGTCCTCGGGCATTGATCTTTTCAAGAGGTAGCCGGAAGCGCCGGCACGCAGCGCGCTGAAAATGCGATCGGGATCTTCATACACGGTGACCATGATCGCTTTCACCGCAGGCAGGAGTTCCTTGAGCCTCGCCACGCAATCGACTCCCGACATGTTCGGCAATTGAATGTCCATGAGCACGAGCTCGGGTGCGTGCTTCGGCAGGACGCGCAGCGCCTCCTCCGCGGTGGAACAGGTGCAGACGCAGCGGAATTCGCTTGAAAGATTGACGATCGTTTCGAGTCCCTCGCGGGTGGTTCGATTATCTTCAACAATGGCAACTTTGGTCATGAGGTCGGGTGTTCCGAAAGCGGCAGCGAAAGTTCCACCGTGGTGCCTTCCCCAGGAACGCTGCGGACCTGGCATTGCCCCCCGAGCTTTTGCATTCGCTCCGTCATGCTTGCCAGTCCGTCGCTCCCGGGCAATCCCTCAGTTGAAGCGAATCCGCGGCCGTTGTCTGCCACTGTGATCTGCAATTGGTCCTCTGTTGCTTCCATCGCGATACGCACTTCCGACGCGCCGGAATGGCGGACGGAATTGTTCAGCGCTTCCTTGAACGCGAGGAAGACGCCGTGGCGTAATCGGGAATCCAGCGGGGTATTCGGAAACGAATCCGCTACGTGCAGGCGGCAGGCCATGCCGGCGAGGTTGAGGAAGCGCTGGGCGAAAAGGGAATAATAGCTCGCGAGTGAAGCGACAGAATCGTATTTGGGATTCACCGCCCACACGATTTCATCGAGCGTCGCAACGACCGCGCGGGACACCTCGGCAAGCTTGGACAGGTAACGCTCGCGATTTTCAGGAGGAAGCGACGGCGTGCGAATGAGCGATCCCAGAATGCTCACTTCCGTGAGTGTTGCGCCGAGTTCATCATGCAGGTCCTGCGCAACCCGGGTCCGTTCCTGTTCGATGAGGCGCTGGCGTTCGGCGCGCTGCCGTTCAATGATCTGCACTTCCAGTTCCTGCGTTCGGGTCGCCACGCGCCGCCGCAGCACCATGACCCAGGTGAACGCCGCCGCCGCGACGAAGCCCAGCGCGCCTGCCATCCAAAGCACCTTTTGCAGTGTCCACCACGGTGGCGATTGCAAGACGAGCACATCGGCGCGGGAACGCATTTGAACGCGGAAGGATCGCGCCCGCCAATGATCGCCGGCGCTCCATTCGCCGGGAACGATGCGGCAGACGCCGGTGACCAGGACTCGGCTGCCGTTCTCAATTGACGAGAACGCATCCTGGCCCAGAGGTTGATCGAGGTAGGCGTGGAATGTGAATTCCCCGTCCTGCAGGATCAGGTAACGTTCGGTCCCGTGGATTGCGCGGTCGAGCAGCTTCCCTGACACCTCAATCAAACGGCAATCATGCTTTCCCTTCAATGCTTCATCGGGAGTCACGCGGGCGGGGGCGGGCGCGGCGCCGTGTGCGGTCTTGCGATAAACCGCATCCTGCAGCATCGGCGTATACGAGCCCTGCGCAACGAATCCAAGGGCCTCAACGCGATCACCCAGCGCAAGCGGTTCGCGCTCGCGTGTCTGCACCTCCACGCCCTGATCGCCGTCCTGGAGGAAAATGCGGCGGCCTGTCTCATACAGGATGACGGTGCCCGCAACTTTCACCCGGTGGCCGTATGATTCACGTGGCGCAAACTGCAGCAGGCTCGACATGGGACGCGGCGTGATCGCAAATGGATCCGCGGGTGCCGGTTGTTCAATGACGAGATCCTCCGGCCGTGGGACCATCAGCCGAATGGCAAACAATTGCCGCTGGTGATTGAATTGCGTCGAGCAGACGCCTCGCACTCGAATCGTGCTGTCGAGCAAATCGGCATTCCTCTCCACGGGCAGCTGGCTGGCGAACGCGGTGAGACGCCCGCCGCCCGTCGCGATCTCGATCACGTGATGGGGGAATCCTTCGTAAAGAGTCGCTGAACGAACAATCCCCGAGATTTCGACAAACTGGCTGTCCTCCTGTCCGCTGGCGAGCTGCTCGTAAGTGACGGGCTTTGGCTTCGGCAATGGCGCTTCGCCAACAACAGTGATTTTTTCCGGAACAACGATGGGTGCGTATTCTCCGGGACTCGTGACGCCTTCGACCTCGACCAACTGGCCTGGCGAGACTTCCAGCGGAAGACCTGCGTCGAACAGGTAAATGCCAGCGGTGTCGTCCTGAACGAAGCGTGAATAGAGCCGGGAGTCGGAGAACGTCACCACTGCACGGAGGTGAACCCTGCGTTTTTGCTGCGCCTCCTCAACGGAGAGGCTGCGGATTGCCGCTGCGGAGCGCAAAACGCCTTCGGCCGCAATCGCCTCGTTGAGCGACGATGCGCAGCAAACGGCGAGCAAGGCGTTCAGTGGAAAGCGGATTCGCGATTGAGGAGTGGGGAGAGACGGCTTCAAGCGCATGTCGGGTCAGGTCGTGCCGGGGCAACAGATTCTGGCGCATTCGTTCTCTCTTTCCGCCTGGGAAAAGTCAAGCGCCTGGAGCGCCCCGTTTCACGGCGCTTCAGCGGTCGTGAGCAGGACGCGTAGACCGCCGCCATCGCATTCGCAAGTTACCGTGTTGAAGCGGCATGAATGCCGCGCGCCTGTGCTACTCCAACAAACGAACCATGCGGAAAAAAGCGGCATCGTCGGCATTTTCGACAGGGACCGAAAGCACGCCGCCGTCGCCGGACGCGGTGGAAATCGGAGTCCAGACAGGATTATTGAGCTGATCTTTGGCCTGCAGCTGGTAAGGGATGCCGAGGCAGGTAGGGTACCGGAAATGCATCCCGTTCTCATTCAATGCAAAGGAAGCTAACGCAGGAACTTCAGTGACCGGGTCGAGTTCCACGCGGAGATCGTCAAAAGAAACTGAACCGCTGGCCGAGGCGGGCTGGCGGAAAACAACCTGATACCGCATCGCGCTGGTATTCGCGGGCGCAATCAGGTTGGTCACCGTTCCGATCACGGCAGAGTTAGCAGGGTTCAACTGAATATCCACCCGCAGCCGGACCCAGCTGCCCGGCGGCGACGCGGAATCGAGGAATCTCGAGCGATACAAGGCCAGCACGTTTGCAGCGGCATCGCGGAACGACAATTCAACCCACGCGGAATTGGCTCCCGCGATACGATCGTTTCCAGGTGTGAACGCCCACGCATCCGCCCGACCCACCTGGCCGGGTTCGACCGTTCTATCCTGGAAAATGCCGGAATAGTTTTCCGTTCCGTTGAACCGGCCGAACACCTTGAACGAATGATTTCCGCTGTGGACGGCCCCGGATTTGATGGTTTGATGAAGTGTGTTGAACCCGGCGCCATAGGGCGTCCAAGACGATAGCGAACCGGTTTCGAATCCCGCATTGATCAGGGCATTGGTGTTCGGCGAGGTTAGCGCCGCTGGCGCATACACGCGGACGTAGTCAACGGTCATGCGTTGCGGGAACACGGTTGTCGCATCCGGATATCCGGGCCAGTTGCCGCCAACTGCGAGGTTAAGGATCAGGAATTGCGGATCTGTGAACACCCAAGCGGCTCCTGTGGGAAGGCTCGCCGGCGTAACGCTAAAATACTGCTGGCCGTCCACGAACCACTGGATTGAGTTGGTCGTCCACTCGACGGCGTAGACATGGAAGTCATCAGCAAAGGGAGCGTTGTTCGCCAGCGAATAGGGTCCGCCGACTGCGTTGCCGCCGGAGTATCCGGGGCCGTGAATTGTGCCATGAACGATGGTGGGTTCCTTGCCGATGTTTTCCAGGATATCGATTTCTCCGCATGACGGCCAACCGGCCGAGGCGATGTTGGTTCCGAGCATCCAGAACGCAGGCCAGATGCCCTGCCCTCGGGGAATCTTAATCCGCGCCTCAATGCGTCCGTAGCGCCACGACCATTTCCCCTGTGTTTTCAGCCGGGCAGAGGTGTAGCTGCTGCTCGCAAAATTTTCCTGGCGCGCCTCAATCACGAGATGTCCGTCCTCGATTCGCGAGTTGTTCGTGCGAGACGTGTAATACTGCCATTCGTTGTTGCCCCATCCGCTGGCGCCGATGTCGTAAACCCAATTGGAAGAGGCGGGCGCACTGCCGTTCGGTTGCGAGAACTCGTCTGACCAGATCAACGTCCATCCAACAGGAGCCTGCGCCGACAGAAATTGTGGAACAAAGCTGGCGCACGCCAGCAGGACGGCCAAACGCGTTCGAAGCCTCTGAAACGATGCAATCATGACGTGAGAGCGTTGTCGTTGTGTCTCGCAGCGACTAGCTCCCCAAGTGGGTAGTCTTCACCAGCTAGGGATGTCGCAGACGATAAAACACGGCTTCCGCCAATGGATCGATGCCGACGACAGCCTGCGTGACGAGGCTCGTCCCGCTGACGTCGTGCCAGTCCGTTGTCAGGCCGAAGTCCAATGCGTTCGTCTGCGATTGCAGCACCCATCCAATGTGCGTTTCGGGCCAGGAAATCCAAAGGCTTGCTCCGTCCGCGCTGGCGTTCACCTTGGCGGCCGTGGAGCTCGTTGCGCGCGAGTAGCCGACGCCATCGTACCACGTCCGAAGGTTCCAGCCATTCGCCATTCCCGCCCGCGCGGCGGGGTCGTCATCCACATACACCTCAATCTTCCCCTCTGCATCCGCAACAGCAAATCCAAGGGGTGCCTGCTGCAACGTGCGATCCGCTTCGGTGATCAACGGTGGATTGCTGAACTCAGACGCGACCGGCGTGGGGTGGGTCGAATTGGCGAACAGCGGCAAGGATCCGCCAAGATTAGTCAGGCCCGCGCGCAGCCGCCAATCCTGAGATCCGGCGGCACTCCAGAAATAGGCGTAGATGTTGTAGACCACACCCGGAGTCAAACCGCTGATGGTTGTTTTTAGAGTCGGTGTGTCTTCGCTGTTTCCGTTCGCAGCATTGCCGGCAGCCGATGTGTCGCCTCCCGATTCAAAAGTGGTCGCCGAGTTTCCCAGGGTTCGCAGGCGCCAGACGCCGTCGGTTCCGCTGGATGTCGCGGGGGGATTCAACACGCCCCCGCTTGCCAGCGTGGTATTGCCTGACATTCCGGTGGTCGCATCCACGTAAGTAATCAGCGGCGCGGGAGCAGGCGTTGGAACCCGTGTGGAAAAGAGACCCACGAGAGATGTGGAATACGACGTGTAGGTGGAATAATTTCCCTGAAACCAAATGACGCAAGGCTCGCCGCCATTGCGCCGCGGAATATAGGGACGCAGGTTGTCGACTGTCGAGTTGTGTGTCACCTGCGTCCAATCAAACGTTAAACCGCCGTCGCTCGTCACGCCCCGCCAGAGTTCGTATCGTTCGGCTGCGCGCAACGGAACGTTGGCGGTATTCGCGAGGTTGAATGGATCAGCGGCGTTGCTGGAAATGTAGATGACATTGGGATCCTTCGGATCAACACAAATGCCGCCCGCGTAATCGTCTTCAGCCGAATATAGCGGCCGCCCTGCATGAGCAATGAAGCGCTTCTGCCAGTTCGTTCCAGTCCATCGCGCGTAATAGTAATAGATTCGATCGTCGAACCAGTTTCCTCCCATCACGTTGTCGCGCTGAACTGTGAACACGCACACTGGCTGATTATTGGTGTGGGTTGCTGTTTCCCAGCACCAGGCGCGGGCGGTGGGAATCCATTGATTGGGATCGCTTTGTGCAGCGGCACTGTACTGGTAGATCACCGATCCACGCTCGCCGGAATCGTGGAGGATTGGCAGGTTGGAAAAGCTTTTGACGACGGTTCCGTCGGTTTTGTGGTAAGCGCCATCCCGATAGTAGAGATGATACAGCGAGTTTGCGACATCGCGCGGATGGCCATCCGTGTAGAGAAAGTCGATGCGGTTTTCGTAGTCGGACGAGTACTTCACGTAAGGACGAACCGAGCCGCCCGTGCCAGCCTGGATAAACAGGCGGGGCGACGTCCAATTGCTTCCGCCATTGGTTGACACATATACCGTGGGATTGAAGTTCAGGTTGCGGCAGTAGTTGTAGATTGTGCCTGCCTCAGCAGAAAGCTGGAACGGATTGGCGTAGGTCATCCCTGCGCCGCTCGATGGAATCCGTTGTTCGGATGTCCAATCGGCCGGAGTGGCGGGCTCGGGAGACGTGGAAAGGCGATAGGCAAAAAACTGGTCAGAAATGTGCCGCGCATAAATCGCGAGCAGCCCGCCGTCTCGTTTCGAAAGCAGGCCCGGGTTGTTGTGATCGTCCAGTTGCGTGAAGTCTGAAGCCCAGAGGTTGGTGCCGATGCCTGTGCCGAGGTCGAAAACGCCGAGGGCACTTTTTCCGTCGGCTGCGCGAACGAACCCGAAGTAGAGCTTCCCATTGTGGAACAGCGCGCGCGGATCGTTGTACCAGGTCCACGCTCCATCCCGTGCAATGGTCGCGAAATTTGTCTGAGCCACCGTGCCAGGAGCTGCCGCCAGATGAAGCAGGGCAGCAAGGAGGATCAGTCGAATGGCGGGATCGAGGCGGGATTTCATGCGCGGAACGCGAGTTTGATTTCGGTTTTACAGGAAAAAGGACGCCAAAGCTGATTGGCGTCCTTTGTGAATCTACCCTCCGACGCAGTGGTTACTTTCGGCGGCGCGCCAGCATCCCTGCGAGGCCGAGGCCGAACAGCGCGATCGAGGATGGCTCAGGAACGACGGAGAAGCCGACGCCATCAAACCAGGTGCGGTTGTTGACGGTTGTCGCGGGTGAATAGTCATCGATGAACACCTGCAACGTGCCGTTGTTCACCACGGCCTGCCCGAGATAAGCCTCCCACAGGTTGCGGCTGTTTTCCGTGAATAGGGTCGGCGCGACGTCAAAGCCGTCGCCCGAGGTGACCTGCGTTGCGATCTGCATTCCGGGTTCGTTGACGGGAGTTGTGACCACGCCGAGAACGCGGCTGTAGAGCTGGAGTTCTTCAGCGGTGTTTTGAAGCCCGGCACGCAGGAGCCATTGCTGCTGGTTATCGGCTGTCTCGGTTCCGGGTGACCAGAAGTAGGCGTAGATATTGTAGGTGCCGTTGGCGAGGGAAAGATTGACGGCGAGGCGCGGGGCATTTTCCCCGGCGGATTCGCCCTGGGATTCAAACACATTGCCGCCGCTGGCGAATGTGGTTCGTTCCTCCCACAGTTGATCGGCGCCGGTGGTGCCGTTGAGTGGAGGAGAGAACAAGCCACCATTGGCAAGGGTGGTATTCCCCGCCGCGCCGGAAGTGGCATTCACGAAGGTTTTTTGCGCCGAGGCGCTCGACACGCAAGCGCCCAACACTGTGGACAGCGCGAGCAATCGGATCTGGTTTAGGTTGAACATAGGTTTCCTGGGTTGCTTTGACCGCATTGCACGGCAGAGTTGTATCCGCCGGGTTCCAGAGGGTTCTGATGCTCCGGAATGCCAAGAGACTACGCCGGGTGTGGCTCGCGTCGCCAATCACCTTTTGGGTGAAAAAATCTCGGGTGAACAACGGAGGCAGATCCCGCAGAACTTACGCGATGAGCTGATCGTGCACCAACTCACACAGGCGGATCGTGAGCTGGTCCTTCATCCCGTAGAAAACGCACTGGCCCTCCTTCTTGCGTGTCAGGATCCCGGCCGCCGCCAATAGCGCCAGATGCTTTGAGACGTTTGCCTGGGTCGCGCCGACCGCAGTCACGATATCATTGACACTGAGGGGCCCGCGGCAGAGCGCCTGGAGAATCTTCAGCCGCATCGGCTCGCCCAGAAGGCGAAAATGTTGCGCAATACCTTCAAGCTCGCCATCCGTCAGAAGCCGCTTCTGTTTACCTGTTGCCATATGCCTATATGGTTATATGATCATTCCATGATTAAGGAGTCAAAGCAATCACCGCGATCGATCAGCGTCGCGGAACTCGCCCGCGTGGTTTCGGCTGGCCATTCCGTGAACCTTCTCGATGTCCGGACCCCTGCGGAGCACGGGTCTGTGCATATCCCTGGATCCCGCTTGAGTCCATTGGACCAGCTCTCTGCCGACGCCTGTCTGCACGAACGGAAGGCAGATGACAATCCGCTTTATGTGCTTTGCCAATCGGGAAGCCGGGCGCGCCGGGCCATTGAGCGGCTGGAGCAGGAGGGAATTCGCAATGCCCTTCTCGTCGAAGGGGGAATCCAGGCATGGATCGATGCCGGCCTGCCCGTTGTGCGCGGAACCTCGCAGGTGCTGCCGCTCATGCGGCAGGTGCAGGTGGTTGTGGGACTGATCTCAGCCGCGGGCGCCATTCTCGCTCTGGCGGTGGATCTGCGGTTCGCCGTGATTCCACTGCTGATGGGCGCGGGCCTCCTGTTCGCCGGCCTGACCGGAACTTGCGGACTTGCGCTTGTCCTCGCGCGGATGCCGTGGAATCAGACGAGCCTGCCGCCACAGCCAGGCTGCTGCGGTGCGAACCGTCCGGGAGATCTATGAAAGCAACGCGTCGAATCCTCATTGTAGGCGGCGTTGCCGGTGGCGCGTCAGCGGCTGCAAGGGCGCGCCGGGTGGATGAAAAGGCCGAGATTCACCTTTTCGAGCGCGGCGCATTTATTTCATTCGCGAACTGCGGCCTCCCTTATTTCATTGCCGGGGAAATCGATGATCGATCGAAGCTGATCATCATGACCCCGGAGAAGCTTTGGGAAAGGTCGCGGATTCACGCTCACGTGCGGCATGAAGTCCTCGCGATCAACCGTGCCGCCAAAACCATTCGGGTGAAAGGCCCTGATGGCGCCGAGCGCGACGAGCACTACGATCGTTTGATCCTTAGCCAGGGTGCGAAGCCTATTGTTCCGCCGATCCCTGGAATCGATCTTCCGCATGTGTTCACCTTGCGAGACATTCCCGACATGGATCGCATTGCCGCGTTTCTGGAACACAAACGCCCGCGCCGCGCCGTCGTCATTGGTGGAGGATTCATCGGAATCGAAATGGCCGAAGCGTTTCATCGCCGGGGACTTCACGTGACGATCGTTGAACGGAATCGCCATATTCTGCCGCTGCTGGATTCGGACATGGCAGAACACCTGAAGGGACAGGTCGAGCGGCCGGATTTCTGCTTCCGTCCCAACTCCCAGGCGGCGCGATTCACGGCGCAGGGCGTTGAATTCGAGGACGGGACAAAGCTTGAAGCTGATCTTGTTTTGCTCAGTGTGGGGGTAAAAGCCGAGGTCGAGATGGCCCGCCTGGCTGGATTGGAAATTGGAATTACAGGCGGCGTGAAAACCAATGGGCGCATGGAGTCATCGGATCCCGATATTTTTGCGGTTGGAGACGCGGCGGAAACGGCCCACGCATTGACGGGAGCGAGGGCCAGGATCGCTCTGGCAGGACCGGCGAATCGCCAGGGCAGAATTGCCGGGGCCAATGCGGCGGGAGGGCGAATGACTTACGCGGGCGCGCTGGGAACATCGATTGTGCGGGTCCTTAACATCACGGCGGGCTTCACAGGTTTGAACACGGCCCAGGCAAGTCGTGCAGGCTTCAGCCACTTCACCAGCCTCACGCGGGATTATGACCACGCCCATTATTACCCCGGAGCAAAGCCGGTGTTGATAAAGCTCGTTGCAGAGGAGGGCAGCGGCCGGTTGCTGGGCGCCCAGGTTTTAGGCGAGCAAGGAGTGGACAAACGGGTGGATGTGTTCGCAACGGCAATCGCGGCGCGCATGACGGTATTCGACCTTGAAAACCTCGACCTCGCCTACTCACCGCCTTTCGGCGCGGCCAACGATCCGGTCAATGTCGCGGGGTTCGTCGCCGGGCATATCGCGCGCGGGGATATCCGAACGGTGGCTCCCGAAAGCTGGGCGCCGGACGGCGAATTCCTTCTGGATGTGCGCGATGCCGATGAAGTGCGGGAAACCGGCCGGTTGGAGAATGCGGTCAATATTCCGTTACCCGAACTGCGCGGCCGGCTGGACGAACTGCCGCGGGACCGGCGGATCGTCACCTATTGTCAGAAAGGACAGAGGGGATATCTGGCAGCCTGCGCCTTGAACGGCCGGGGTTTTGAAAATGTGGCCAACCTTCGTGGCGGATTTTTGCACGCACGTTTGAATGGACATGCCGCGTTTGCCGCAGAGCGTCCGACTGAATCTTAGGCAGGCGTGCCACATCCGGTGCTAAATTCCGGCATGAACATTCCTTTGCGGATCCATTGGCGCCACTTCCTTGCTGTGATCGTTGCCGGAACCTCGCTCCCGCTCCATGCCGCTGTCATAAACGTCACGACCAACGACAGCTACTCTAAGATTGAGACAGCGAAGGCGGGCGATGAAGTCGTAATCGAACCGGGGACGTATCGCTTCCGGGTGTACCTGACCGGGCAGGGGAACGCCACCAATCCAATCATCATTCGCGCGGCCGATCCCGCGAATCGGCCGGTTTGGGATTTCGAAAGCTTGTTGGTTGAGACCGCGCCTGGCAGCTATACAGCGGGGGATCGCGGCCGCGGCGCGTGGCAGTTCAGCGAGGGTGCCCGCCATTATCGCGTTTCGGGAATCGTGATTCGCAACGCCCGAACCGCATCTCGCAACTCCGCCGCAATCCGTTACTACAACAGTTCGACCAACCTTTACATCAGCAACTGCCTCTTTGAATGGAATGACAACGGCCTGACCGGTGGAACGCAAGGCAGTGAAGCCACTGTTGAATATTGCGAGTTCAATTCCAATGGGAACACCAACGCTTCGCTCTCCGCACCCAGCCACAATATCTACGTTTATGGTGGCTACCTGACCCTGCGCTACTGCTATGTGCACGATCCCGTCCAGGGCCAGAACTTCCATATCCGCTGCCGGAGGTCGCTGATCGAATACAACTGGTTCGCGCGGGCGAACTCGTATGAGGGCGATCTCATGACGGACGACGACTTCAGCGGCAGCGGGCCGTTCACGCAGACGATGACGCTGCGCGGGAACGTGATCGTGCAAAAGGCGAACCCGCTGAACAATTCACAGGTGGTGGCGGTTTACAATGACGCGGAACTCCCCAATCTCACGCTGAATGTGCATGCCTTTTACAACACATTCGTGGGCAACGGGGGCAACGCCTCTTTCATTCATCTTGCCAACGGTGACGGCACTGCGATGAACGCAGAAATCTCCAACAACATTATTTCAGGAACGGGCCGGCCTTTCCTGAACGACAACCCCGCAGCGGGAACTGTGAGGGGGCAGAACAACTGGCTGCGGCCCAACGCCACCATCGGACCGCTCACAGGTTCGGTGCAATCCTCCGCGCCTGGATTCCGGGATGCGAGCAATCAGGATTTCAGGCTGGCTGAGGACAGTGTGTGCATCGGCGCCGCCAACCCGGATGTTCTTTCGCCTCCGGGGCGCGAGTATTTCCTGAACGAAGTGACAAATCGCATGTGGCGCATTCGCGCCGCCGCGCGCGACATGGGAGCCTTTGAAAGCACGAGCAACGGTCCGGTTTTTGGGCCGAACGACCCGGAGCCGCGGCCGGCATTGTCGGTGTCGTTCACCAACGGCGCCGCGCAGGTCAGTTGGCCGCTGTTTGCGCAGGATTATCAAGTGCAGGAATCACTGCTTCTTGAGGGCGCTGCCTGGCAAAACGCATCCGGTACAGTGACGACGAATGCCGAAGGGGTCACGATGACAGTGGCCTTGACGAACGCCGGGTTTTTTCGCCTGCGCCGCTGAATCAGTGCGCACGCCGGAACGCCGATTTGCACTCAGCTGACGACGATCGAAGAACCAAGCACGCACACGTTGAGCCCCATGTGCGTCGCCGAGAGGGGAATGGCGCTGCTCCCAATTCAGCTGCCCCAGCCGAGTTTAAAGTTAAGCCCGCCGCAAGCCGGCCGATCCGGTGCGGGCAAGGCAGTGATTCCGGAAGGTGGTCAGGAAAAATGGGCCAAGACATGGGAACTGCGAGGTTTTATCGAGATTCCGTCTGATGAGCAGATTTCTGTACTTGCATTCCGCAGGCGGCTTGGCATTCTTGGCCT
>Ga0196970_1000138_pt1 | contig 113434 bp, 116 predicted proteins | sample S1v_513CmetaG_FD_148672 | JGI IMG/M metagenome (GOLD analysis project Ga0196970, IMG submission 148672) | Soil microbial communities from Anza Borrego desert, Southern California, United States - S1+v_5-13C | ecosystem: Environmental > Terrestrial > Soil > Desert | place: USA: California...
GCCCTCGCCGACCGCTGCTGCGCGCTGGCCAATGACCCCGAGCGCCTCAAGGCCGTCACGTGGTTCCACTGGTGGCCACAATTCGCATGAAACCTACTCAATGGAACCCTTCAGGCGCCGGCGGTATGAGGCATAGCGCCGAAGCTACGTCCTGAACGTGTTCCCGTACCGGTCACGCAGCAGGTTCTTCTGCACCTTGCCCATGGTGTTGCGCGGCAGTTCGTCGAGGAAGAAGACGCGCTTGGGCACCTTGAAGTTGGCCAACTGCTCCTTGCACACCGCCACCACCTGCGCCTCGTCGGGACCGGCCGAACCCGGCTTGCGAAGCACCACCGCGGTCACCGCCTCACCGAAGTCGGGGTGCGGCACGCCCACCACGGCCGACTCCACCACGCCGTCGATGGCGTCGATGACCGTCTCGACCTCCTTCGGGTAGACATTGAAGCCACCGGAGATGATCAGGTCCTTGGCGCGGCCGACGATGTGCACGTAGCCGCGCCTGTCCACCTTGCCCACGTCGCCGGTGATGAAGAAGCCGTCCGGCTTGATCTCCTGGGCGGTCTTCTCGGGCATGCGCCAGTAGCCGGAGAAGACGTTCGGGCCCTTCACCTCGATGACGCCGATCTCGTCCGGCCCCAGCACCGTGCCCTGATCGTCGCACACCCGCAGCTCCACGCCCGGCAACGGGAAGCCCACCGTGCCCGGAATGCGGTCGCCGTTCAGCGGGTTCGACGTCAGCATGCCGGTCTCGGTCATGCCGTAGCGCTCCAGGATCGCCTTGCCGGTGCGGGCGGCGAACTCCTTGTGCGTGTCGGCCAGCAGCGGGGCCGAGCCGGAGACGAACAGGCGCATGTGCGCCACCACCTCACGAGTCAGGCCGGGGTGCGCCAGCAGGCGGGTGTAGAAGGTCGGCACGCCCATCATCACGGTGGCGCGCGGCAACAGCTTCAGCACCTGGTCGGCGTCGAACTTCGGCAGGAAGATCATCGACGAGCCGTTCAGCAGCACGCAGTTGGTGGCCACGAACAGGCCGTGCGTATGGAAGATCGGCAGCGCGTGCAGCAGCACGTCGTCGGGCTGGAAGCCCCAGTACTCGTGCAGCACCAGCGCGTTGGAGCCGAGGTTGCGGTGGCTCATCATGGCGCCCTTCGAGCGCCCCGTGGTGCCCGAGGTGTAGAGGATTGCCGCCAGATCATCCAAGGTGCAGGGCACGGTGGCGAACTCGGGGTCGAGGCCGGCGGCGCGCTCCGGCAGGCTGCCGTCGCCCTCGGTGCCGAGGGTCAGCACATGCGCCACGCGGGCCTTGTCGGCCACCTCGCGCAGAGCGGCTTCGGTTTCCGGGCGGCAGACGAAGACGCGCGGTTCGGCGTCAGTCAGGAAGTACTCAACCTCGGCTTTGGTGTAGGCGGGGTTGAGCGGCAGGTAGACGCCGCCGGCGCGCACCACGGCCAAGTACAAGACGATGTTCTCAGCGGACTTCTCGACCTGCACCGCGACGCGGTCACCCTTCTGCACGCCCAGGTCCGCCAGCAGGCGGGCGTAGCGCCCGGCAAGGGTGTCCAGGTCGCCATAGGTGACGATCCCGCCGTCTTCGGCTTCGATGAAGGGACGGGTCCGGTCCTTGGGGAAGCGGGAACGGAACAGGTCGTAGATGTTGTCGCTCATCCTGTCGGCTCTTCTTTTTGGTGGCTTTCCTCCAGGCCAGCGACCTTAGCCGTTCACGCCATGGTGGTCCAGGGGATGCGGCGGCCTGCCCCGGACACCCGCCTCACGCCACCGCCGCGAAGCGCTCCGCCGGGATATCGGCTCCACAAGCCAGAGCACCGTTCCGCCAGCCGAGCTCCCACGATCCCGGGTGTCCGCCGCGGCAGCGCAGCAGGTCCACCCGCCACCGGGACTCGCCGACGCCGGGTTCGTCGGGAGCTGCGGAGCTGGGCGCGGGGGCAATGTGCCAGCGGGTAACCGCGACACTGGCCACCCCCGTATGCCCACCGTCCACAAGCAGCAGCCCGGTCACCCCGCCTGCCTCGGCGGCGAGCTGCAGGCGGCGGCCGGCCGTCAGGTCGAGGCGGCCCGTCTCGCCCAGCACCGCAGACAGACCCTTGCAGCGCAACGCCTCCTCCATCGCCCACAGCGCATCGGCGTCGCGCACCGCCCGTACGGCGATCAGCCGGTCCGGCGTCAGGCCGTAGGCGGCCAGCCCGGCGGCGTGCAGGTCGCGCCCGCGCACAATCCACACGGCCGGCGCCCCCCGCGCCGCGGCGAGGCGGGCAAGCAGGGCAGCGGCAAAGGCGGTGCCGGCACCGCGGTCCTCGGCCGTCACCTCATGCAGGCAGCCCAGCGGCAGCCCGCCATCGGGCAAAGCCCCGTCCAGGACGGGCACGCCGAGCGGCAGAACCTGATCTCCCCCGTCGCCGCCCAGCCCTTCCAGACGCCGGATGCGGGTACGCAACTCGGCCAGCAGCGCGGCCTTGGACACGGCACCGGGCATGGTGGACCTCCGTCGGCAGAACAGTCGCATCAGGAATTTGTTCATGTTATGTTCTAGCACGAGCCGAGCGGTCGGGGGGAGTCCGGAAAAGAGTCTTAGGGCTGGGGAGGGGCAAAAAAAAGCAGAAAGGGCACCCCGAGGGGTACCCTTTCCGGTGTCCGCGCGTGTCCCGTGCAAAGACCGCTCAGAGGCGGGCCAATGCGGCGTACGCGCTTCCTCTCCCTTCACGGTGGACGCCCCATACGGCAGGCGTAGTCCCGGACCAGGCACGACGGCGCACCGCCATCTGACGGCGGCAATCCTGCGAGCAGTAGAGCGGGGCAGGACCGCGGTGGGATGCGCGTTTGAATGGTCGGCCACAGCAGGCGCAGTACAGGGTAGCCATGTTTCCCCCCGGATATTGGTTTTCCTGGATATTGGTTCGCGTTGCCGCTTTTTCTTTCATTGAAGCCATTCTCACAGAAGCCGTCGCGTCCTGGCCAGCAGAGCAAACGACATATGGCCGTTGGTCAAACACATCCACAGGCCTAACCCAAACCATAAACCCATTGGACATCAGTGGGTTACCGAACGAGCCCTGGAAGGACGCGGCGATTCGCCGCGCTCCTTTTGCCTAGGCACGGTTAAGCCGCGATGACGTGATGTTTAAGAGAATGTGAAATTCTTCAGACAAAAACGGCTAGGATCTTCGCAGTTGCAGCACATTCCTCGTGGAAGCATGTTGTCCCAAAGGGCAACGGCAAGAAGGTACTGATGAAACTCACCGCAATCCGGCAGTTCCTGCAGAACGAGGCTTCCGGCGGCATCGTCCTGCTGGCCGCATCCGTGCTGGCGCTCGCCTGGGCGAACTCCGCCGCCGCACCGCTGTACGAGGCGCTGCTGCACCTGCCGGCCGGCCTGCATCTCGGCCCGTACGCCCTGGAGATGTCGCTGCACCACTGGATCAACGACGCCCTGATGACGGTGTTCTTCCTCCTGGTGGGCCTGGAGATCAAGCGCGAGATGCTGAGCGGCGAGCTGTCCACGCCGGCGCGCGCGGCGCTGCCCGCCATCGCTGCGCTGGGCGGCATGGTGGCGCCGGCGCTGGTCTACATCGCCTTCAACCTGAACAGCCCGGAAAACCTGCGCGGCTGGGCGATTCCGGCGGCCACCGACATCGCGTTCGCCGTGGGCGTGCTGGTGCTGCTGGGCAACCGGGTGCCGACCTCGCTGCGCGTCTTCCTGCTGGCGCTCGCCATCATGGACGATCTGGGTGCCATCGTGATCATCGCCGCCTTCTACACGGACGGAGTGGTGCTCACGGCGCTGGGCCTCGCCGCGGCGTGCGGGGTCCTGCTGGGGTGGCTCAACCTGATCGGCATCCGGCGCCTCACGCCGTACATGCTGGTCGGCGCCGTGCTGTGGGTATGCGAGCTGAAGTCCGGCGTGCACGCCACGCTGGCCGGCGTGGTGCTGGCCTTCGCCATTCCCCTGCGCGGCGACGGCGAAGACACCGAGGAGACGCCGCTGCACCGGCTGGAGAGCGCGTTGCACCCCTGGGTCGCCTACGGCGTCCTGCCGGTCTTTGCGTTCGCCAACGCCGGCGTGCCGCTGGCCGGGGTCACGCTGTCCAGCCTTGCCGAGCCCATTCCGCTGGGCATCGCGCTCGGCCTGTTCCTCGGCAAGCAGGTGGGAGTGGCACTCGCCGTCTGGATCACCGTGCGGATGCGCTGGGCGCCGTTGCCGGCCGGGGCCTCGTGGTACCAGTTCTACGGCGTGGCGGTGCTGACCGGCATCGGCTTCACCATGAGCCTGTTCATCGGCGCGCTGGCCTTCGACGACCCGGACAAGGGCGTTGCCGTGCGGCTGGGCGTGCTGGTCGGTTCGTTGGCCTCGGCGCTGGTCGGCTACGCGCTTCTGGCGCTCCGCCAGCCGCGCGTCATCGTCGTGGACGAACTGCCGCAGCAACGGGAACTCGACGGTCTGCCGCGCAGTTGAGCGGGCATGGCCTATTCCCCTTCCCGGCGCGCCCGCGCCGAGTCCGCCGACCCCGACCGCCTGGAGCGGCTGCACCGCTTGACCTGGTGGCTGGACACGCGCTGGACCATCCCCGGCACCCGCATCGGCGTGGGTCTCGACGGCATCGCCAGCCTGGTGCCGGTGGCCGGCGACACGTTGACCGCGCTGGTCTCGCTGCACATCATCAACGAGGCGTCGCACTTCGGCGTGCCCAAGAGCCTGATCGCCCGCATGCTGGGCAACGTGGCGCTGGATTGGCTGCTCGGCTCGGTCCCGGTGATCGGCACCATCTTCGACATCGGCTTCAAGTCCAACGTCCGCAACCTCCGCCTCCTGCATCGGCACCTGAACGAGCGGATGGGGGCAACCGCGGTGCGGCGTGGTCTGTCTTGAACCGGCCTGCACAACTTCCGGCAAAGCGTTTGCATGTACCCTTCCCAGCCCGATTGCAGAGGGAGGGATACATGACCGTACAGTCCATTGCCACCGGAGCCGCCTGGCCCACGCCGTCCGCCGCCAAGGCGGGATCGCCGAACGGCGGCGCGTTCGCCAAGGTGCTGGAGGATACGGCCTCCACGCCGGCTCAATCGGCCGCCAGCCGCCCGGTCGTCAACGGCCGCAAACTCGCCACGCCGCCGCTGTGGGATGTCGCCCACGACCCGGCAACGAAGTCCTTCAGCGTGGAAAAATTTACCCAGACGCTGAAGGCCGATACCGCGAAGTTTGCCGAGGAGTTGCAGGAGCGCCTGTCGGCCGCCGGTATCGACACGAGTGTGCCGGTGACGTTCGACGTCGGAGCCGACGGGTCCGTCCTGGTGCGCGGCGAGCACCCGCAGAAGGAGGCCATCGAGCGGCTGTTCGCCGATGACCCGGAGTTCGCCAATCGCTACCGCATGATCGCCAGCGGTAACGCCCTTGCGGCGACGTTCCATGTCGCCTCACGCTACGTGATCGACTGGAACGAAGCCGACGATGACAAGGAGCGCCACTCCGTATGGGAACGTCATGTCGCCTTCAACCAGAACCTGGAACGCGTCAGCGGGCAACTCACCCTGTCCGGCGGGTCGCTGACCAGCCCGGCCACGCAGATGGCCGCAAACTTCCTGGGCGTGCCCGCCAGCCTGCTGGGGTGAGGTCACGGGGCGGGCCGCCCCAATCCCGCAGAATTTCTGCGGTTGTCGACCCGCACATTCGGGTGAGAGGACTGGAGTTTGACCTGGATCAAAGCTCTTTTACGGGTCCACCCGCACTCTCCGGATCATGACCGCTTCCCAGACCGCCACCATGGATTCCGCACTGCTCGCGAAATACGACGGGCTGCGCATTCCCCGCTACACCAGCTATCCGACGGCGCCGCACTTCTCGCCCGGCGTGGGGCACGAGACGTACCGGAACTGGCTGGGCGCCATCGACCCGTCCAAGGCCGGCTCGCTGTACCTGCACGTGCCGTTCTGCAAGGCGATGTGCTGGTATTGCGGCTGCCACACCAAGATCGTCGCCCGCTACGAACCGATCGCCGAGTACCTGGGGCATCTGCGCAAGGAGGTCGGCATGGTCGCCGACTGCATCCCCGGCCGGATGAAGGTGGCGCACATCCACTTCGGCGGCGGCACGCCGACCATGACGGCGCCGCAAGACTTCGAGAACCTCATCGCCCTGCTGCGTGAGCGCTTCGACGTGGTGGACGGCGCCGAGATCGCGGTGGAGATCGACCCGCGCACGCTCACCGAGGAGATGGCCAAGGCGCTGGGCCGCGCCGGCGTCAACCGCGCCTCGTTGGGCGTGCAGGACTTCGACGCGGGCGTCCAGGCCGCCGTCAACCGCATCCAGCCGCGCGAGATGACCGAGCGCACGCTCAAGTGGCTGCGCGAGAACGGCATCCACCACATCAACCTCGACCTCATGTACGGGCTGCCGCGCCAGTCGGTGGAGAGCGTCACCCGCTCGGCCGAGATCGCGCTGTCCATGGACGCGGACCGCTTCGCGGTCTTCGGCTACGCGCACGTGCCGTGGATGAAGACGCACCAGAAGAAGATCGTCGAGGCTGAGCTGGCCGACTCCTACGGCCGCTGGGACCAGTTTGCCGCCATCGCCAGGACGCTGACCGACGCCGGCTATGTGCCCATCGGCCTCGACCATTTCGCCAAGCCCACCGACGAGCTGGCCGTAATGCAGGCCAAGGGTGAGCTGCGCCGCAACTTCCAGGGCTACACCACGGACGAGTCCGAGGTGCTGCTGGGCTTCGGTGCCTCGTCCATCGGCCAACTGCCGCAGGGCTACATTCAGAACGCCGTGCCCTTCGACCACTACGCCCAGGCCATCGACGCCGGCCGCCTCGCCACCGTCAAGGGGCTGGCGATCAGCGAGGACGATCGCGTGCGCCGCGCGGTGATCGAGCGGCTGATGTGCGACCTGTCCGTCGACCTGGACAAGGTGGCCGAGCGCTTCGGCCTGCCCACCGACACCTTCGACGCGGAGTTGGCCGGGATGGGCGACCTGGTGGACGACGGCGTGGCGATCGTGGAAGGGCGCCGCCTGAGCGTGCCGGAGGCCGCCCGTCCGCTGATGCGCATTCCCGCCGCCCGCTTCGATGCCTATCTGTCCACGGGTGCAGGACGTCACAGCCGGGCTGTCTGACGCCTATTTGCCCCTCCCCGCTCCCGCGCGGCGACACATTGGATTTGGCGGGACATTTGGCGTGCATGCTTGATCCTGCGCGAACTTTCGGTCCAAGATCGCCCCTTGGTTGCCGGGTACCGGTCGTTTAGTGTTTCCTCCATACGAGTTCCTCGGATACTCGCCTACCCCAGGACCGGACCACATGCCGACGCAGCCCAGGATCGCCGTGGTTGCCTTCGCGCTGGTCGTGGCGCTGCTGGGCGCCGTCCTGTGGGCCGGGTTGGCGTGGTCGGACTATCGGGAATCGGTGGACGACACCGAACGCACGACCCGCGACGTGGCGGCGTTGCTGGAGGAGCACGCCAAGCGCACGGTCGAGGCGAGCACCCTCATCCTCTTCCACGTCACCGACCAGATCCGCGAACACGGCTATGAGGAGGTCATCACCTCCGAACGCATCTGGATCGACATCAAGGACATGGCGGAGTACCTGCCGCAGGTCGGCTGGATCTTCATCATCGATAAGGACGGCCGGTTCGTCCTGTCATCGCTGCAACGCCCCTCGCCGGCGGGCGACGTTTCCGACCGCGAGTACTTCCGGGCCCACCGCGACAAGGGGGCCGGCACGGTGATCGGCCCGGCGGTGGTGAACCCCGCGACCGGCAGCATCGTCTTCACCATCAGCCGGCGCTTCGACAACCCCGACGGCGCGTTCGCCGGCGTGGTTCTGACCGCCATCGACACCAGCTACTTCCACACCTTCTTCGAGTCGCTCAACCTCGCCCGTAGAAAGTCCAGGGGCGAGATCGCCATCTATCGTGACGACGGATTGCTGTTGGTACGCCACCCCATGGGCATGGCGGACATCGGGACGTCGCTGCACGACGCTGCGCTGTTCCGCACCCACCTGCCCCGCTCGCCCGCCGGCGTGATCGAGGAGCACGCGGGGCCGGACGGGACCGACCGCATCGTCGCTTACCGTCGTGTCGCCGGCCTGCCGCTGGTCGTCACCGCCGCGGTGGAGCGCACCGACGCCCTCGCCGACTGGCGCGAGCGGGTGCGGTGGAACAGCGCGCTGTTCGGTGCGGCGCTCCTATCCATCGCCGGCTTCACTGCGCTGGCGCTGAGGGCCATCGGCCGCGAGGAGGCGGCGCGTCTGGCGCTGCTGGAGGCCAACAGCAGCCTGGAGCGGCGCGTCGAGGAGCGCACCGCCCAGCTCCAGGCCGCCAAGAACGATGCCGAACGCCAGAGCCAGGCGAAGTCCCACTTCCTCGCCAACGTCAGCCATGAGCTGCGCACGCCGCTCAACGCCATCATCGGCTTCTCCGAACTGCTGTCCAGCGGCTACCCCGGGCCGCTCACCGACAGGCAGCGCCAGTACCTCGACACCATCCACCACTCCGGCGCCCATCTGCTGAGCATCATCAACGACATCCTGGATCTGTCCAAGGTCAGCGCCGAGCGGCTGGAGATCCACGAGCAGGAGGTGGACGTCGCCACCCTGGTCGCCTCCTGCCTGGACATCAGCCGGGGCCGCGCCATGGACCGCAGGATCGCCATGGAGACAGAGATCCCCGTCGACCTGCCGCATCTCTGGGGCGACGAGCTGCGGCTCAAGCAGGTTCTCATCAACCTGCTATCCAACGCCATCAAGTATACTTCCGATCCCGGCACCGTGACGGTGCGCGCCCAGATGGACCATGGCGGCGGGCTGGTGCTGTCGGTGCGCGACACCGGCATCGGCATGAGCGCCGAGGAGATCCCGCGGGCGCTCAGCATGTTCGGCCAGATCGAGTCCAGTATGACACGCACCCACGAGGGCACCGGCATCGGCCTGCCCCTCGCCAAGGCGCTGACCGAACTGCACGACGGCCGTCTGGTGATTGAGAGCGAGCCCAACCAAGGGACCACCGTGTCCCTGCACTTCCCGCCCGCACGCGTGCTGCTCGGGGCCGAGCGGGTCGTGTAGCCGCCACCTGGCGCACCATGCGGCCAAACCTAGCTTCCGACCGCGAATGAAACACTATGAAACACTATGAAACACTATGAAACACTATGCAACAGTGTGCAGGGGGTGTTCAGTTCGCTCAACTCCTCCGGCAAGGCGCACGTGTGGCGCTGAAGGAATTTGATCCTAACAAAAAGCCGACGGGTTTGGCAAGCGCATTCCTCAATCCCTAGGGCAATCGCTTGAACATGCCGGGCGGAGGTCGCACCTCCGCCCGGACCGCTTCCATCCACGCCAAGCGAACAAACGTTCGGGGCGGAGGTGCGACCTCCGCCCCGCTCCGGGAAAGGGGCTTTCAAGCGATGGCCCTGCTCAATCCCCCCGCGACATCGGCTGGCCGAGCAGGCCGTGCGGGCGGAAGACCAGGAACAGGGTGAGCAGACCGAAGGTGACGATGTCCTTGTATTCGATGGCGAAATAGGCGGACCAGAAGGTCTCCACCAAGCCCAGCAGCGCGCCGCCCAGCATGGCGCCGGGCACCGAGCCGATGCCGCCCACCACCGCCGCCGCCAGCGCCTTGAAGCCCACCAAGTAGCCGGTGAAGAAGGTCACGCCGCCGTAATACAGCGCAATCACATAGCCGGCCGCCGCCGCGTACGCCCCGCCGATCACGAAGGTGATCGCCACCGTGCGGTTGATGTTCAGCCCCATCAGCGCCGCCGCCGCGACGTCGTCGGCGCAGGCGCGGTGCGCGCGGCCGAAGGCCGTGTTCCGCATGGTCCACCACAGGATGCCGTACAACACCGCCGTCAGCGCCATCACAATGGTCTGCGAGGTCAGCGCGGTCAGCGTGAAGCCGCCGGCCGTCGCCAAGTCGTGGCGGGTGGCGAACACCGGCTGCGGCCACCAGTCGCGGGCACCATGCAGCAACCGCACGCCTTCCTGGTAGGTGATGGCCAGGCCGACGGCGGCGATCAGCGGCGTGTGCGTGCGCATGGCCCGAAACGGGCGGAACACCAACCGGTCCATGGCCCAGCCCTGCACCGCCGTGAAGGCCATCACCGCCAGCAGCACCGCCAGCAGCGCCGGCGCCGCGCCCTGCGCGCCCAGCATGACCAGCCCGGCGGTGCCGACCGCCGTGGTCATGGCGCCGACCATGGTCAGCTCGCCCATCGCCAGATTGATCTGGCCGAGGATGCCGTAGACCAGCGTGTAGCCGATCGCCAGCAGCCCGTACACGCAGGCCACCGTGACGGCGTTGATCGTCTGCTGTAGGAAGAACAGCACCGGCGTCCACGACGACGCAGCCGGCCGGTCGCCGCGCTCCGGCACGTCGGGAAGCTCCCATCGCTCGCCCAAACCGGCCCAGACGCGCAGCATGGTCATCTGCATCGGGCCGAGGTCGCCGGTGCGGTCGGTGGCGACCTGCTCCACCTCGTCCCGCCCGGTGTCGAAGTAGCGGCCGGCGAAGCGGCAGGCGATCCAGCGCTCGTCCTCCTCGGCCCGGTAGCGGACGGTCAGCGTGCGCCCGTCATCGCCGTAGGACTCGCTAAGAACGCGCACGCGCTCGGGATGCGGCTCGAAGGCGGGGATCAGCCGGCGGCACAGCGCCGACTGCCGGGCGTCCACGCCGCACGATGCCAGCATCGCCGCGGCAAGCGCCAGCAGCAGGAAGCGGATCAGCAGGCCACGGTGCGAAAGGACCGTCACGGCAGAGGGCGCCCGGCGGCGCGTCTATGGTTGTTGGTGCACGGGGCGGCGGCCCGGCTGCCGGGCGTTCGCAGGGATTGCAAGGGCGGTCGCCAGCCCTGCGGCGACGGGCAGACGAATGACGGTGTTCACGGCCACCTCCCGATCGACTGGGCAAGCATCATCCAGCGGGAATGCGGCCAGCGGCAAGGACTTTTCGGGAATGCTATCCGCTCAATTGTAGCCGAGCGGACCGGCGGCGGCGTCCTGCGTGGTGACGGCCCAGAGGATAGGAAACAGCACCATCGCCGCGTACAGAACCCCCAGCATCAGGATTTTGTTCGTCATGGCGGTCTCCCCGACTCTGTCCATCATGGCACAATCCAAGGTAGAAGCCTCACCAGCACCGGGCAAGCCTACCATAGGTCAGACGGACCAAGGGGTTGGCCATTTCAGAGAAGCGGCTTACCACTATCGGTAGCGTGCTTCGACGAAGTACAGGCCGTCCGGCGGCGCCGTGGGACCGCTGCGGCGACGGTCGCAGGCCTCCAGCGCGGCGCGCACGTCGGCGACGCTCCACTTGCCGGCGCCCACCAGTTCCAGCGTGCCGACCATGTTGCGCACCTGATGGTGCAGGAAAGAGCGCGCCGCGGCATGGATGCGGACCTCGTCGCCCACGCGTTCCACGTCCAGCCGGTCCAATGTCTTCAGCGGCGACTTCGCCTGGCAGATCGAGGCGCGGAAGCTGGAGAAGTCATGCCGGCCGACCAGGACCTGGGCGGCGGCGTGCATCGCCGCCGCATCGAGGGGCCGCTGCACGTGCCACACCCGCCCGGCGTCCAGCGTCGGCGGGGCGCGGCGGTTGAGGATGCGGTAGACGTAGGACCGCCCCGTGGAGGTCAGGCGGGCGTGGAACTCCTCGCTCACCGGCTCCACCGACAGCACCGCGACCGGATTAGGCCGCAGATGGAAGTTCAAGCCGTCGCGGATCTTGTCGGCCAGGAAGGGCTTTTCCAGGTCGAAGTGCACCACCTGCCCCAGCGCGTGCACCCCCGCGTCCGTGCGCCCCGACGCGTGGACGCGCACCGTCTCTCCCGAGAGCCGCTGCACCGCCTCCTCCAGCGACTGCTGCACCGACGGGCCGTTGTCCTGCCGCTGCCAGCCGGAGAACGGCCGGCCGTCGTACTCGATGATCAGCTTCCAGCGCTGCATGGGGTCGGTTGGCTCTTACATCCTGCAACCACTCTTTCGCCGTCATCCCCGCGCAGGCGGGGATCCATGTTCCCCACAAGTGCACGTGGCCCGAAGCATGGATCCCCGCCTGCGCGGGGATGACGTTTGGAAAGGGTGTCGATGGCCCGTTCTAGGGCGTCGAAACCGCCACGTCCAGCACCGTGCCGGGCGGCAGCGCGAAGCCGCGCAGGAAGGCCGCCCCGTCCACCGGTGCCTTGCCGGGCCGCTGCACCAGCGTCAGGCGCACGGCACCCCCGTTGCAGGCGACGGTGAGGCGGTCGTCCAGCACGGTGCCGGGAACCGCATGCGGGCCACTCGGGGCCAACTCGGCCCTCAGCACCTTGATGCGCTCGCCCCCCTGGGCCGAGGGCGCATCGAACCAGCAGCCGGGCCAGGGAGTGAGGGCGCGCACCTGCCGCTCGACGAAGGCGGCGTCCTTGGACCAGTCCAGGCGACCGTCGTCGCGCGTCAGCTTGGCAGCGTAGGTGACGCCGTCGGCCAGCTGCGGCTCCGCCGTCAGACGCCCCTCGGCGAGGCCGACGAGGGCTTCGACGATCAGCCGTGCGCCCATCTCGGCGAGCTGGTCGTGCAGGGAAGAGGCGGTGGTCTCGAGCGTGATCGGCACCGCGTCCTTCAGCAGCATGCCGCCGGTGTCCAGGCCCGCGTCCATCTGCATGATGGTGATGCCGGTCTCCGCATCGCCCTCCAGGATGGCGCGCTGGATCGGCGCCGCCCCGCGCCAGCGCGGCAGCAGCGAGCCGTGCACGTTGAGGCAGCCGAGCCGCGGGGCATCCAGCACCGGCTGCGGCAGGATCAGGCCATAGGCGGCGACCACTGCGGCGTCGGCCTTGAGGTCCGCGAACTCCGCCTGGGCGTCGGCGTTGCGCAGCGTCTTCGGCGTGCGCACGGGGATGCCGCGCTCCTCGGCGAAGCGGTGGACGGGCGATTTCTGCACCTGCTGGCCCCGCCCGGCGGGACGCGGCGGCTGGCTGTAGACGCACACCACCTCGTGCCCGGCGTCGAGCAAAGCGCGGAGGCTGGGCACCGCGAAGTCTGGCGTGCCCATGAAGACGAGGCGCAGCGGCGTCATGGGGTGGATCAGGCCGTGGCGGCTTGGCGCTGCTGCTTCTGCAGCTTGCGCAGGATCATGTTGCGCTTGAGCATCGACAGGTGGTCGACGAACAGCACGCCGTTGAGATGGTCGATCTCGTGCTGGATGCAGGTGGCCAGCATTCCCTCGGCTTCCAGCTCGCGGATCTCGTTCTGCTGGTCGAGGTAGCGCACGCGCACGGCCTTGGGGCGCGTCACCTCGGCATACTGCTCGGGCACCGACAGGCAGCCCTCCTCGCACGGCACCAGTTCGTCCGAGGCCCAGACGATCTCCGGGTTCGCCATCTTGAGCGGATTGGACGGCTCGTCCTTCTCATGCACGTCGACGACGATGATGCGCTCCAGCACGCCGACCTGCGGCGCGGCCAGTCCGATGCCCTTGGCGTCGTACATGGTCTCCAGCATGTCGTCCATCAGCTTGGCGATGCGTGCGTCGACCTTCGCGACGGGCTTCGCCTTCTGCTTAAGGACGGGATGGGGGGCAACAAGGATCGGCAGGAGGGCCATGGGTGCTCGGGACTCGTGGAGAGGGTTACAAAGTTGCAAAATATGAAGGCAGGGGCGGGAGGTCAAGGAGGCCGCGCGCCTCGCAGGGCAATCGCTTGAAGGCCTCTTTCCCTTGACGGGAGGGGGCATCCATAGGCGCTGACATGCCCGACTTTCGTGCGCTTGTATGGATTGGAGTTCCGCCTATGGGAGCGGGGCGGAGGACGCACCTCCGCCCCGAACGTTTGTTCGCTTGGCGTGGATGGAAACGGGCCGGGCGGAGGTGCGACCTCCGCCCGGCGTGGTGAAGGCAGGGGCGGGAGGTCAAGGAGGCCGCGCGCCTCACCCCAAGTCGTGAAAGTTCTCGCCACCGGCGAGATGCAAAGCGCCGTTTGCGGTTGATGGATATGTCCCCGCCCCGCTGTTCCGGAGGCACCATGGACCCCGTCGAGCCACCCTGGCCACTAAACGAACCGGCCCGCCTCGAAAAGCTCAAGGGTTACAGAGTCCTCGACACGCCGCAGGAGCCGCTGTTCGATCATCTCACCCGCCTGGGCAGCCGCCACTTCGCCATGCCGATCTGTCTGATCACCCTGCTGGACGAGTCCCGGCAATGGTTCAAGTCGCGGGTCGGGCTGGATCTTCCCTACACCAGCCGGCACATCGCGTTCTGCGCATACACGATCCTGGAAAATCAGGTGATGGTCGTTCCCGACGCGACGGTGGACGAGCGCTTCGCGGACAACCCGCTGGTCACCGGAGAATCGGGCTTCCGCTTCTACGCCGGGGCGCCGTTGAACACACCCGAGGGGTTGCTGCTCGGCACCTTCTGCGTCATCGACACCAAGCCGCACACTGACTTCGGCGCCGAGGAGCGGCGCGACCTGGAAGAGTTCGCGCGCATCATCATCCACGAACTGGAGGCCCGGTCTGCGCACCGCGCCGTGGAAGAGGCGCGCGCCGAGGCGGTGCGGGCCAACGCCGCCAAGACGCGCTTCCTGGCCGCCGCCAGCCACGACCTGCGCCAGCCTATCCAGTCCATGCTGCTGTTCGCCGGGACGCTCGGCAGCCACATTCACGATGGGCGCGGGCGCGAAAAGCTCGCCTTGCTGGAGCGCAGCCTGGACACGTTGCGCGACCTGCTGGAGGGGCTGTTCGACATGTCCCGACTGGACTCGGGCGCTATGGACGTGCAACTCGCCGATTTCCCGTTCCGCCCGCTGATCGAGGAGATCGAGGCGTCCTATGCCCCCATCGCCGCCAGCAAGCAACTCGCCTTCCGCGTCGGCGGCGGCTGCGGGGTGTTGGTGCGCAGCGACCGCACGATGCTCGGGCAGATCCTGCGCAACCTGGTGGAAAACGCCATCCGCTACACCGATGCCGGCCATGTGGAGGTGGACTGTGTGCCCTCGCCCAAGGGCATCCGGATCGAGGTACGGGACACCGGCATCGGCATCCCCGCCGACCATCTCGATCGGATCTTCGAGGAGTTCCACCAGGTCGGCAACCCGGAACGCGACCGGACGCAAGGCCTCGGCATCGGGCTGGCCATCGTCCAGCGCCTCTCCCACCTGCTCGGCCACCCGGTCAGTGTGCAGTCGAAGCCCGGCAGGGGATCGATCTTCTCAGTCGAGGTGCCGCGGGGCGTCGCGCAGGCCGAACTGCCCCTGGGCGAGGCGTTGCCGGGGGGGCCCTCCGGGAAGGAGCGCCTCGTGCTGCTGGTGGACGACGACGCCATCGTGCTTGCGGCGCTGCGCAGCATGTTCCAGGAGTGGGGCTATAAGGTGCTGGTCGCCGGCTCCACCGAGCACGCGCTGGAGCGGGTGACGGCCGCGCAGCAGCACCCCGATCTGGTCGTCGCCGACTACCGCCTGCGCGGCGGCAAGGTCGGCACGGAGGCCATCCTCAAGGTCCGCGAACTGACCAGGCAGCCGATCCCTGGCATCATCCTGACCGGCGAAAACAGCTCCGCGTGCGAGCGCGACGCCGCTGCCCACGGACTTGCGGTCACCCAGAAACCGGTCACGCCGCAGCAGCTCAGCCTGATCCTGCAGCGGCTGCTGGGCTGAGCCTCACGCCTCGACCTTCACCAGCTTCAGCTCCGGCGCCTGGATCTGGCGCGGTGCGTGGTCGAGGGGTTCCAGCACCGGGATGTCCATGCCCTCGGGGGCGGCGTGCAGGTCGCGGAAGCGCCGCGCGCTGACCAGGACGCGAGCCTCCAGGCTGCCGACCGCGCCGTTGTAGCAGCCGACCGCCTTCTCGAGCTGCGCGCCCAGCTTGTCCATGTGGGTGCCCAGATCGCACAGGCGTTTGTACAGCTCGGCGCCCAGCGCGCTGATGTCGCGCGCGTTGTCGGCCAGCCGCTCCTGCCGCCAGCCGTAGGCCACCGCGCGCAGCAGCGCGATCAAAGTGGTGGGCGTGGACAGGATGACGCCGTGGTCCATGCCCGCCTCGATCAGCGAGGGATCGTGCTCCAGTGCGGCGGAGAAGAAGTTCTCGCCGGGCAGGAACAGCACCACGAACTCCGGCGTGGCGTCGAACTGGTCCCAGTAGGCCTTGCCGCCGAGTTGCTTCATGTGCTCGCGCACGTGGCGGGCGTGGCGGACCAGCGCATCCCGCCGCGCGCCGTCCTCGGCCGTCTGGATGCTGTCCAGATAGGCCTCCAGCGGCGTCTTGGCGTCCACCACGATGGTCTTGCCGCCGGGCAGCCGGACGATGAGGTCGGGGCGCAGCTTGCCGCCCTCGGCGTTGACGCTCGCCTGCTCGAAGAAGTCGCAGTGGTCGAGCATGCCGGCCATCTCGACCACGCGCTTCAATTGGATCTCGCCCCAGCGACCGCGGGCGACGGGTGTGCGCAGCGCCCGCACCAGATTGCCGGTCTCGGCGCGGAGCTGGTTCTGTGTGTCGAGGAGCGAGAGCACCTGTTGGCGAAGCCCCTCGTAGGCGCCGGCGCGGGCCTTCTCCATCTCCTGGATCTGGCGGTCCATGGTCTCCAGCGAGGTGCGCACCGGCGCGACGATCTCGCTGATCGCCTGCTGGCGCTTCTCCAGATCGCCCTTGGCCTGCTCCTGGAAGTTGGTCAGCGTCTCCTTGGCGAGATGGAGGAAGCTCTGGTTGTTCTGCCGCAGCGCCTCGGCCGACAACGCCTTGAAGGCGTCGGACAGCCCGGCCTGCGCGGTCTCGATCAGCACCAGCTTCTCGGACGTCGCGGCACGCTCCTTGTCGAGCGTGGTGACCAGTTCGGCGTGCTTCTCGCGGGACGCGGCCAGCTCGGCCTGAAGGCGGGCGATCTGCCGGTCGCGCTGCGCCACGCCATCGCGCAGTTCGTCTTCCAGACGTCCTCGCATGTCGATCTCGACCGTCAGCGCGGCGTGCTCCGCGTCGGCCGCGGCGGCGGCGCGCATGGCGGACGCGCGCAGCAGCAGCCACATCACTCCGGCGCCCAGCGCCAAGCCGATCGCCAGCGAGATCCCGTCGAACGCGAACTGCATGCCCGTCCCCCTCTCCCCACCGGTCAGGCAGCCTAACGGATGGGGGGCGACATGAGAACGGGCAAAGAACGGCTGCGACGCAAAGCCGGCTTGCCCGTCCAGCCGGAATGCGCCATATCCGACGAATGTCCGAGGATGCTCCCACCCAGGGTCCGCGTGTCCGCGCCGTCCCACCCGGCGACGACCGGGAGCGGCTGCTGTGCCCGGACTGCGGCTACGTCGCCTACCAGAACCCGCTGATCGTCGTCGGTTCCGTGGCGGAGTGGGAAGACAAGATTTTGATGTGCCGGCGCGCGATCGCACCACGCAAGGGCTATTGGACGCTGCCCGCCGGCTTCATGGAGGAGCACGAGACCACCCAGGCCGGCGCGATGCGCGAGGCGTGGGAGGAGGCGCGCGCCCAGATCGAGATCGACGCGCTGCTCGCCGTCTACGACATCCCGCGCATCAGCCAGGTGCAGCTGATCTTCCGCGCCCGCCTGCTGTCGCCCGACGTGGCCGCCGGCCCGGAAAGCCTGGAGGTCGGGCTGTTCCGCTGGGACGAGATCCCCTGGCGCGACATCGCCTTCCCGACGGTGCACTGGGCGTTGCGCGAGTTCGACTCCCGGCGCGGCCAGGCGGCCTTCGCCCCGGCGATCAATCCGGCGCCCGACGTGGCGGCGCAGTGGGAGACGATGCTGTAAGGGGAAGGTTCGTTTGCCCCCTCCCCAGCCCTCCCCCTCTTCGAGGTGGAGGGGGCCTTCGTTCCCTCCTCCGCGATAGCGGGGGAGGGAAATACGTCCTCACTCCGCCGGGAATTTCGCGATCAGGTCCATCGTCCGGCTGCCGCGCTTGACGGTCACCGGCAGCCATGTGCCGGGGGCCGAGCGCTGCACGATGGCGGTGAAGTCGCCGGGAGCGCGCACCGCCTGGCCGGCGGCGACCGTCACCATGTCGCCCGGCTTCAGGCCCGCGGCCGCGGCGACGCTGTCGCCCACCACCTTCCCGATCCTCACCCCGCCCTCGCCCGGTTCCAGCAGCACGCCCAGACGCGGCTTGGGCGGGCCGACGGGCTCGGAGACGGCGTCGAGGCCGAAGACGGCGTCGGCGATCTTGCCGTCCAGATCCGTGCACGGCCGGTCGGAATCCCAGGGAAGCAACACCAGCGGGTCGGGAATGCCGAGGTCGGCCAGTTGGTGCGGAATGCCGTAGCGGTTCTGCACGTGGCCGGAGCCGACGATGGTCACCACCGTGCGGCCGGTGTCGCGGTGGACGGCGGCGATGCGCTCGGCCATGCCGCGGTCCCACACCGATTGCGCCTCGACGAAGCGCTTGAAGCGGGGCGACTCGCGGTCGGCCCCGGGTTCGTGCTGGCCCATCACCTTGGACAGGAACTCCACGTAAGCCTCGGAGGGCGCCGCGGCGGTGCCCACCCCCTCGCGTTCGGCTTCGGGGACGGCGGCCCAGCCCTCCTTGCTGGTGCGGCGGACCAGTTTCTGGTCGACGTTGATGGCCACCAGCGGCACGCGGTTCATGCGCGCGAAGTGCAGGATCGGCAGGTAGAGCTGCGGGTCGAACCCCCAGACCGTACGCCAGTCCACCTCGCGCAGGAACTCCGCCTCGCCCATCCCGCCCTGGACCCAGCGGTCGAGCACCGCCTGTTTGCTGCGCGGGATCATCTCCAGCGCGATGGCGACATGGGGGTTGCGGGCGAAGATCTCCGTCAGCGTCTGGAGCTGCCAGCGGTGCTGCTCGGCGCTGTCGTGCCGCTCGCCCAGCAGCACGGCAGGCGTCTTGGCGGCGCGGTCCAGGAGGCGGTCACGGTCGAGCGGGCGCCCGCCCCCGTCGGCCCAGGCACCGGGCTGCACGCAGGCGGTCGCGGCGGAGGGAACGGCGGCTTCCGCCGCAACGGACGGGGAGCCGGATTCCGTGGCGATGCAGCCAGCCAGCAGCAACACGGGAAAAAGGCGATGCAGCACCACGGGCGGTCTTCCTCCGGTCAAGACTCCTGGCGTGAAGGTTGGGCTGGGTCGCCCGGGGTTCAACAGGCGGAACGGTAACCGGCGAAAAGGCGGTCGACCGAAGGGCATGGCGCGCCTCGTCGTTCCGCGGTAGCATGGCAATATGCCGCACCGCAAGACCGTCATCCTGACCGGAGCCAGCCGAGGCATCGGCCACACCACCGTGCAACGGTTCAGCGCCGAGGGCTGGCGCGTGATCTCCTGCTCGCGCGAGGACGTGCCGGCGCACTGCCGCCGCGACCCGAACTGGACGCATCACATCAGCGCCGACCTGTCGGACCCGGAAAGCCGGACCGCCTTCGTCAAGGAGGCCAACGCCGCGCTGGCCGGCGACCCGCTGCACGCGCTGGTCAACAATGCTGGCGTCTCGCCCAAGACGCCCATCAAGGAGCGGCTGGGCTGCCTGAACGGCGACATCGCCGGCTGGTACCGTGTGTTCGAGCTGAACTTCTTCGCGCCTTTGGTGCTGGCCCGCGGCTTCGCGGCGCCGCTGGCGCGCGGCAAGGGGGCGATCGTCAACGTCACCTCGATCGCCGGCCATTCGGTGCACGCCTTCGCCGGCTCGGCCTATTCCACGTCCAAGACGGCGCTGTCCGGACTGACCCGCGAGATGGCGGTGGAGTTCGCCGAGATCGGCGTGCGCGTCAACGCCGTCGCCCCCGGCGAGATCGAGACCGCCATGACCGGTCCGGAATACGACGTGCTGATCCCCCGCATCCCCCTGAAGCGCATGGGCACGCCGGAGGAAGTCGCATCGGTGATCTTCTCGCTGTGCGGCCCGGACTACCAGTATGTCACCGGGACGGAGATCTTCATCACCGGCGGGCAGCATCTGTATTGAGGATGGCGGCGTGTGTTGAGCCGCGCCGGCGCTTGGCCAACCTACGATGACTACCGGTCCCGCCCCGGCGCCGGTGGGTTCTTTCCGTAGCCGGCGCGGTTCTGGAGGTCTTCGATCTTCCGCTCGGCCTCGCGCGGCGTCATGCGGGCGCGCTCGGACTCGTCGAAGGGTTCGCCCACCTCCTGAGACAGAACGCGCAGGCGCTCCACCTGGTGGTCGGTGACCTCCTCGTTCCGGCGGGCCGCCTCTTCGGTGGGCGATACATGGGACTGCTCGCGTTCGGTGCGCTTTCCGGTGGCCATGAGGGTCTCCTTCGCCTCGGGTGAGACCCGGTTCAATGGCCTCCGGATGCGGAAGTTCCGCCGCTCTCAGCCCAAATTGAAGCGGGTCAGCACTGCGGCGAAGTCGTTGACGAAGTGCTCGCCGACACGGATGACCGCCACCCCCGGCGGGATCTCCTTGAGCGCCGGGTTGTCCAGGCTCATGGACGTCAAAAGCGCCATCGGCACGTTCTTGGTCACGCTCATGGCGTGCAGGCCGCGGATCAGGTCGAGGCCGGACAGACCGTCCATCACCATCGACGCGATCAGCATGTCGGGGGGTACGCGCACCGCGTGGCTGATGGACTCGATGGGGTCATTCACCGTCACCGTGCGGAAGCCGCACGCCGCCAGTTCGCCGCCGACCTTCTTCGCCACCACCTTCGACGGCGTCACCAGCATGATCTCGACGTCGCGGATCTCGACGTCCGTCACGTCGAACTTGTAGCGCACGGGCAGCGCGCGGATGATCTTGTTGGTCTCGGCCAGGGCCGGCTGCTCGGCGCGGTCGACCACCTCGGCGATGCGGTCCAGGAAGACCGGCAGGTCGACCTTCTCACGCGCGTCCAGGCGGGTGACGCCGCTCAGATACTCTTCCAGGCGGTGCGCGATCAGGCTCACCGTTGGGTAGCCGAACGAGGTGCCCATACCCTTGAAGTTGTTCGCTTCCAGCCGGAAGACGCCGATCACGTCGGCATCGCTCCGGGTCCCGTTCGCCAAGCCGTCGAGGGCGTTGTACAGGGTCTGCAGACGGTCGCGCGCATCGTCGACGAACTCGACGCGCAGTCGGTCTTCGAGATCCTCAGTCAGCGGGGCTTTGGCCATAGGGACGATTCCGGGTCGAGTGGAAGGATTCCATTACCCGTCTGACGTTACACCAGAATCGTTAAGCGAAACCAATGCTCCCTCGCCGGGGCGAAATGACGCGGGAGTTGCTCAGATGCTGGACAGCAGGTGGTTGAACCACGCCAAGCGCGATTCGACCAGCGCAATGTCATGGTCGAGGAACGACGGCAGGTAGCCCGAGTCGCCCGCGTGCCGGCGCTTCAGGTCGCCGAGACGGGCCAGTTCCGTCTCGTGCAGCGCCACGAGGTTGTCGACCTGCTCGCGCTGCGATTCGGCATCCAGCAGGTGCAGGAAACGCAGCTTCAGCGCGATCACCAGCTTGTTCAGCCCGTCCGCCGACGGCGTGCGCACGTTGGCGCGCATCAGCGTGTCGAACTCCGTCCGGCCGGCCGCGGTGGGGCCGAGCAGCGCGTTGTCCTCCATGCCCGAGCCGTCCAGCGCCTCGATCAGGCCCTCGTAGCGCAGCATCTCCAGGGACGTGCCCATGAGGTCCAGCGACGGCCCGACGATGCGGTCCAGGAAATGGCGGATCGAGCCTGCCAAGTCCGCATAACGCATCGCTCCGCCCTGGATCAGCGTGCCCAGCACGGCCAGGCGAACGGCTTCCTTCGGCATCAGCGAGTTGTCGCGGTACATGGCGGCCTCCACAGGTCGTCGCGCGGGCGCAATCGCTCGCCCACCCAGTTAAGCTAATCGCGAACGTCTCGCAAGTCCAGAGGTCAAGCGGGCAGGCGTCCTTTGTCATGAACGCCTATGCCGTCCGGTCCCATACGGTCCGGAACGGCCAAGCGCGGGGGCTGTTGCCCCATAGAGAGCCAGGAGACGAGGAGAGTATCCGTGACCAAGCTTGCACCGCTCGCCGCTGCCCTGCTGTTGGGTCTGGCCGCCGGCCCGGCGCTCGCCCAGGGTCAGCCCCCGGGACAATCGCAAAGCAACCAGCAAGGGCAGATCCAGAAGGCGCAGCCGCAGCCGCGTCCGCAGCTTCCCAACGAACAGCGCCCCAAGGCGGAAGAGCACGACTCCAGCAGCCGCACCATCGGACGCGGCGACACCACCAGCATTGGCGAACAGCACGGCCGCCCCGAAGGCGACGCGCTGGCACGCCCGGCCGACCCGAACACCGGGGCGCCGGACGACGCCATGAAGCCGACCCCCCGCAAGGGCGACACCGCCGCAACCGGCGCCAAGGCCGGCGTCGGCAAGGGCAGCGTCGGCGAGGACAAGGGAGCGAACCGCCGCCGTCCGACCACAGCCGAGCAGCCCGTCGGCCCCGACGAGTCGCACCGCATCGATCCGGGCGGGCGGACCAAGACCAAGCGCGCCGACGATCCTTCCAACCCGCCGCCGGGCAGCTCCGGGTCATCGGGCGAGCGGCCGCGCCGCTGAGCCCGCAGATCCTGCAACGTGAAAGGGGAAACACAAAGACACGGAGGCACGGGGATACGGAGAAAATCAATCCCCGCGTCCCTGTGCCTCCGTGGTTCGATCCCGCAAAGCAGGAATCACGCCGCCAGCTTCAGTTCCAGCTCGCCCCACACGTCGCGCAGCGCCTCGACGAGCCGCGCCATCATGGCGTCGTCGTGCAGCGGCGTCGGCGTGAAGCGCAGGCGCTCGGTGCCGCGCGGCACGGTCGGGTAGTTGATCGGCTGGACATAGATGTCGTGGCGGTCCATCAGCAGGTCGGACGCCCGCTTACAGCGTTTGGCATCTCCCACCATCACCGGAACGATGTGCGACACCGACGGCATCACCGGCAGGCCGGCGTCGCCCAGCAGGCGCTTCAGCGTCGCCGCGCGCTCCTGGTGGCGGGTACGTTCGGTCTGGCTGATCTTCAGGTGGCGGATGGAGGCGAGCGCGCCAGCCGCCAGCACCGGCGCCAGCGAGGTCGAGAAGATGAAGCCGTTGGCGAAGCTGCGCACGCAGTCGATCAGCGCCGCCGAACCGGTGATGTAGCCGCCCTGCACCCCGAAGGCCTTGCCCAGCGTCCCCTCGATGATATCGATGCGGCCCATGGCGCCGTCACGCTCCGCCACGCCGGCACCGCGCGGACCGTACATGCCCACCGCATGCACCTCGTCGATGTAGGTCATCGCGCCGTGCTTCTTCGCGACGTCGCAGATGGCGTGGATCGGCGCGATGTCGCCGTCCATGGAGTAGACGGACTCGAACGCCACCAGCTTTGGGCGCCGCGGGTCGGCCGCGCTCAGCAGCTGGTCGAGGTGCTCGGGGTCGTTGTGGCGGAAGATGTGCTTCTCGGCGCCCGAGTTGCGGATGCCGGTGATCATCGAGTTGTGGTTCAGCGCATCGGAATAGATGACGCAGTTCGGCAGCAGCTTGCCCAGCGTGCCCAACGCCGCGTCGTTCGACACGTAGCCCGAGGTGAACAGCAGCGCCGCTTCCTTGCCGTGCAGGTCGGCCAGCTCGCGCTCCAGCAGCACGTGATAGACGTTCGTGCCGGAGATGTTGCGCGTACCGCCGGCGCCCGCCCCCACCTCGTCCAGCGCCTTGTGCATGGCCGCCAGCACCACCGGGTTCTGGCCCATGCCGAGGTAGTCGTTGGAGCACCAAACGGTGACCACGCGCTCGTTGCCTGCGCCATCACGGTAGGTCGCCCGCGGAAAGTTGCCGGCGTGCCGCGCGAGATCGGCGAACACGCGGTAGCGCCCCTCGTGCTTGAGAGTCTCGATCTGGCTCTTGAAGAAGCTCTCGTAGTCCATGGAGCAGAATCCGTTCACAGTGCCTGGGGCGTCGATGCCACCAACAGCGGCGTCCCTTTGGGAGTGCCCATTCGGAACGCCGAATTAGGATGGCATGATTGTTGCCAAACCGCTACCCGGCATTGACCGAAATCAACTTGTCCTGAGAGAGGTCCGTGGCCGGGAATACGGCCACGGACGCTTTGTCGCAGGCGGGGGATCAGACCCCGACGATATCCTTCTTCATGGGGCCCAGAATGCCCAGCAGCTCGTTCTTCTCGTGCGCCGGGACGTTGAACTTGTCCAGTGCCGTCACGAGGTTCTCGACCAGGGCGTTGAAGTCCGCGTCCGTGACGCCCATACCGGCATGAACCTCGCGCATGCTGCGGCCGGCGTAGGTGCAGGGACCACCCGAGCCGGCGCAGATCTGGTCGACCAACTGCATCTTGAGATGCGGGATGTCGGTGTTGCCGAAGAAGCCGTTGATGCGCTTGTCGGCCGCCACGTTGGCGACGAACTGATCGACCACGGCGGTGATCGCCGGCTTGCCTCCAAGCCGGTCGTAGAGCGGCTTTTCGCTCGCCTGCGACAAGCTCGTGGCCTCAGGAGTGTTGCAGGCCACGAGCCCACCCGCGAGCGGCACGAGCACCGCCAGCGCAAGCCATCTCGACTGTCGATTCATTGGGAATTCTCCCCGTATTGCAGTGAGTTAGTGGGATCCAGGCCTGGATTGTGTCGGGATACGACACCACGGGGAGCGTGGATCAACGCACACGTTTCACGCGGGAGGGGTACGCCCAATGTTGCTCACATGCCCCACCCTCCCGCCGCCCAGCGGCGGGAGGGTGGGGAGTGGGGGAAAGCGTTACCCCCGCAGCACCGGCACTGCGGCGTCGAGCGCCTTTTCCAGACGGTCGAACATGGCGCCGATCTCCGCCTCGCTGATGATCAGCGGCGGGCACAGCGCCAGGCTGTCGCCCATGGCGCGGGAGATCAGGCCGTTCTCATGGCACAACGCGTTGACCTTGGCGCCCGCGGCGCCCACCGGCTCGAAGGGCATCTTCGTCGCCTTGTCGGCCACCAGTTCGATGGCGCCGATCAGCCCGGTGCCGCGCGCCTCGCCCACCAGCGGATGGCCGGCCAACGCCTTGAGCCGGCGCTGGAACAGCGGCGCCACCGCACGGACATGGCCGAGGACGTCGCGCTCGTCGTAGATCTTCAGCGTCTCCAGCGCCACCGCCGCCGACACCGGGTGGGCTGAGTAGGTGTAGCCGTGGCCGAAGGTGCCGATCTTCTCGCTCTCGGCCACACAGGCCTGGTAGATGGCGTCCGACACCATGACCGCCGAAATGGGCAGGTAGCCCGACGACAGCGCCTTGGCGCAGGTCAGGATGTCCGGCTGCATGCCAAAGGTCTGCGTGCCCCAGAAGTTGCCGGTGCGCATGAAGCCGCAGATCACCTCGTCGGCGACCAGCAGGATGTCGTACTTCTTCAGGACCGGCTGGATCTTCTGGAAATACGTGGCCGGCGGCACGATGACGCCGCCCGCACCCATGATCGGCTCGGCGAACATGGCGGCGATGGTGTCCGGCCCCTCGGCCAGGATGAACGCTTCCAGGCTCTCCGCCAAGCGGGTGGCGAAGGCCTCCTCGCTCTCGCCCTCATTGGCGAAGCGGTAGTGGTGCGGGCAGTCGGCGTGCAGGATGCGCGCGATCGGCAGGTCGAAGTCGAGATGGTTGTTGGGCAGGCCGGTCAGGCTGGCGGTCGCCACCGTGACGCCGTGGTAGGCCTTGTTGCGGGAGAGGATCTTCTTCTTCTCCGGCCGACCCAGCGCGTTGTTGTAGTACCAGATCAGCTTGATCGCCGTGTCGTTCGCCTCGGAGCCCGAGTTGGCGAAGAACACCTTCGACATCGGCACCGGCGCGCGCTCGATCAGCGCCTCGGCCAGGTCGATGCCGGGGTCGTGCGACTTGTGCCCGAACACGTGGTAGGTCGGCAGCTTGCGCATCTGCCGCGCCGCGGCCTCGACCAGGCGCTCGTTGTCGAAGCCCAGCGACACGCACCACAGGCTGGCCAGGCCCTCGATGTATTCCTTGCCCGAGTCGTCGTAGACGTACACGCCCTTGCCGCGCTCGACGATCATCGGCCCGGTCGTCTCGTGGACCTTCAGGTTGGTATAGGGGTGCAGAAAATGCGCCTTGTCGCGGCTCGCGGCCGAGTTGCCGATGGCGGTCATGAGGTTCCTTCCCTGGTGCGATGCCCCGGTGCGAGGCAGGGGCAGTTCGAAATCTTAAACACCCCTGTAGCGAGATTCCATATCCGCATCTCGGCCTTGCACGGGAGAGATAGCCCGGCTCCAATGACCGCCCGCTTTTTCGGAGGCTTCGCGATGTACACGCTCTACCTGCTGCCGAGCTCCGCCGCCATGGCGCCGCACGTCCTGCTGCGCGAGATCGGCGCGCCGTTCGAACCGGTCGTGCTCGACGGAGCGCGCGCCGAACACAAGGCGCCCGCATATCTGAAGCTGAACCCCATGGGCCGGGTGCCGACCCTAACGGACGGCGACCTGGTGATCTTCGAATCGGCCGCCATCTGCCTGCACCTCGCGGACAAGCACCCCGACTCCGGCCTCGCCCCGCCTGTGGGCAGCCCGGAGCGGGCGCGCTTCTATCAGTGGCTGGTCTTCATGACCAACACGGTGCAGGCGGACATGATGCTGTACTTCTACCCCGAGCGCTTCGCGCCGGCCGAGGACGCGGAGCGCGTCAAGGCCATGGCGGTGGATCGCCTGATGGGCCATTTCGCGCTGCTCGACGCGGAGCTGGAAGGCCGGGAATTCCTGCTGGGCGAGCGGCTGTCGGTGCTGGATGTCTACCTGTTCATGCTGGCCCGCTGGACCCGGCACATGCCCCGCAAGGCGCGCGACCTGCCGAACCTCGGGCCGTTCCTGGCGCGCATCCACGCCCGCCCCTCGGTGCAGGCGGTGTACGCGGCGGAGGGATGCGAGGCGTTCTACTGAGGGCGCTCACTCCAACCTGCGACGCTCCAGGCCCCTACAGATCCTGCCGCCACGGCAGGCCGCCCTCGACCAGCTTCTCGGCCTCGGCCGCCGGCAGGGGCTTGGCGAAGTGGTAGCCCTGGCCGAAGTCGCAGGCCAGCGCGCGCAGCAGGTTGGCGTCGGCCGTCGTCTCGATGCCCTCGGCGATGATGTCGAAGCCCAGGAGGCGCGCGAGGTCCACGATGATGCGGACGATGGCGCGGTTCTCCTCCGACTGGTGCATGGCGGAGACGAAGGAGCGGTCCACCTTCAGGCTGTCGATGGGCAGCTTGTGCAGATAGGACAGCGACGAATACCCCGTGCCGAAATCGTCGATGGACAGCTTGATGCCCAGGCCGCGCAGGGTCTGCAGCAGGCGGATCGACTGCTCCGCCTTCTCCATGACCGCGCTCTCGGTCAGTTCCAGCTTGATCCAGGAGGGCTCGACGCCGGTCTCGCGCACCACGCCGCGCACCACGTCGACGATGTCGGGCTCGCGCAGCTGGCGGGTGGACAGGTTGACGCTCATGAACAGCGGCGCCGACCCTGGGGTGCGCTTCGCCTGCCAGTCGGCGACCTGGCGGCACGCCTCGCGCAGGATCCACTCGCCCAGCTTGACGATGAGGCCGGTGCTCTCGGCGATGGGGATGAAGACGCCGGGCGGGATCAGGCCGCGCTCCGGATGGCTCCAGCGCATCAGCGCCTCGAAGCCGGCCAAGCCGCCGGTCACCATATCGACGATCGGCTGGTAGGCGATCCACAACTCCTCGCCGCGCTCCATGGCGCGGCGCAGGTCGTGCTCCAGGCGCACCTGCTCGACGACGCGGGCGTGCATCGCCGGGTCGAACCAGGCGTGGCGCGCCCCGCCCTGCTCGCGCATGCGGCCGGTGGCGATCTCGGCGTCGCGCAGCACGTCCTCGGCGCGCTCGTGCGTCTCGTTCCAGGTGGCGACGCCAATGCTGGCCGACAGGAACACCGCCGCGCCCGAGCTGGAGCGCGCGGCGCGCACCACCGCGGCGACGCGCTCGATCTTGCGTTCGACGGCGGGCGGATCGCACTCGCCGGCGATCAGCAGGGCGAAGGCGTGGTCGCTGACGCGCGCCAGCAGGTCCACCGGGCCGCCGTCGCGGCCCAGCCGGTGCGCCAGGTCGATCAGCAGCTCGTTGGCGAAGGCTTGGCCGAGGCTGGTGCGGATCTCGACGAAGCGGTCGATGTCGACGATGACCAGGGTGAACGGCTCGCCCACCGCCTGGTAGTCGCCCATGTGCTTCAGCAGCAGCAGGCGGTTCGCCAGCCCGGTGATCGGATCGTAGTAGGCGAGGCGGAACAGGTCGTCCTGTGTCTTGCGCCGCTCGGTGATGTCCTGCAGCAGCACGAAGTAGCCGGCGATCGTGCCGTCGGGGCGGCGGTGCGGCGCGTGCAGGCGCAGCACATAGTGCTGCCCGCCGTCGGGATGCGGCATCCAGCCTTCGGTCTGCACCACTTCGCCGAGCAGCGCCCGGTCGGCCATCGCCTTGGTCAGCCGGAAATGGTCGTCGCCCAGCGCCTCGGCGATGGTGTGGCCCACCAGGTCCGGCAGCGTGCTCTTCATGAACGCCCGATAGGCTTGGTTGGCGTAGATGATCCGGCGATGCGTGTCGAACAGGCCGATCATGACCGGCGCCGTCTCCATCACCTGCAAAAGCGTGTCGAGCGCAGGCACGTCTGTGCCGCTCCCCGTGAGGGAAGCGATCAGCGCATCGAGGTGAGGATCCAGCATCATGGGTGGGGAGGCGCATTAAAGGTCAACAATAAGCAACAATTACGCGAAAACTCGCATGCACGTCAAAACCAATCCCGCTAGTAACGCGGGGGCTCCCAACAATTATACTCGCGTATGCACGGCATCCCGGCCAACGGGATACACGCATGCGACACGCGACAGTTGCTGCTGGAAGTTCTCTGGGCATGTTTGGCTGTACTACCGGTTCGACGCCGCCGCGATGCGCTGGTATCCGGGCCGCCCTGTGCGGCGTGCGCATCCGCCGCGCCATCTGGCCGTCGATTTCGCAGCGCGGTCCAGTCTATAGTCATAGGCAGCCCGTACGGCCCGCCTTCCCCAGGCATCGCGGCCGTGCGCTGGATGGGAGGCACAATCATGTCACTCAAGGATTTGCTGGTGGTGGTCGACGATTCCGCGGCGGCGGCCGCGCGAATCGACGTGGCCGCCCAGTTGGCGGTGAAGCACGACGCGCATGTGATCGGCCTTTACGTCATCACCGGAGCGCCCATCCCGAACTTCCTGGAAGCGGAGATTCCGGAGGCCGTGCGCATCGCCCAGCGCGAGCGGGCGGAGGAGCTGGCCGCCAAGGCCGCCGCGCTGTTCGACGACCGCATGCGCCGCTTCGGGCTGACCGACCGTTCCGAATGGCGGGCACTGCGCGGCACGCCGACCGACGTGGCGGCGGTGCACGGCCGCTATGCCGACCTGGTGGTCGTCGGCCAGGTCGACCCCAGGCGCGACCGCGACGTCCCGTCGGTGCAGCCGCAGGACCTGGTCTTCGAGTGCGGCCGGCCGCTGCTGGTCGTGCCCTATGCCGGCACCTTCGCGTCGGTGGGCGAGCGCATCCTGGTCGGCTGGAACGCCAGCCGCGAAGCGGCGCGCGCCGTGGGCGACGCCCTGCCGCTGATCGCCAAGGCGCAGCGCGTCATGGTTCTGGCCGTCAACCCGAAGCCCGGCACCCTGGGTCTGGGCGACGAGCCGGGTGCCGACATCGCCAAGCACCTGTCGCGCCATGGCCGCGTGCAGGCGACCCACGTCACCACCGACGCGGTGGAGCCCGGCGACACCATGCTGAACACCGTCGCCGACGAGTCCTGCGACCTGGTGGTGATGGGCGCCTACGGCCGTTCCCGCCTGCGCGAGCAGGTGCTGGGCGGCATGACCCACTACATGCTCGAGCACATGACCGTGCCGGTGCTGATGAGCCACTGAGCGCCGTTTCGGGAGCTGCGGCGTGTCCGACCCCATACCCTGCCGCAGCTCCCGCTGCCGCCACCGCGGCGACTGCGCCCGCAACCCGTCGCCGCAAATCGGTGCGACCGCGCCGGCACCGGTCGATGCGTCGGAGAGGCCACGCTGCTTCGAGGCGCCCAGCCCGGTGACGATGATCCCGGTGGCGATGATCCAGTGCAGTGGTTCGGACGGACCTTCCCGTTTGCACCACCCCGAGCGCCTTGGTTCAGGCGCACATCCGGTGGGTTCTGCCGCCGCGCCTCCACAGTGCCGCTGCGGGACGGCATCGCAGGATGCCGCTTGCGCTCAGGGCCAGTTCCTCGCCGACATGAGCCAGGACGTCTCGGCATCATCGTCACTCTTGTCGTATTGAGGCTCAGTCTTCCAGGAAAACACCGACATGGCCCTGTAGCTCTTCTCGTCGGAAAGCCCATACACGGGTTCAGTCGACGCAATCATCTCGCCGGACTTGGCGTCGTAAGCGAACGCCGCGAACTTCGCCACCGCCTGATTTTCCGTTGCGCTGTAAACGGATGCTTCAGGCAAGGTGATCGATCCGGGAAGCGTTATGCTGGGTATCCCAAGAACGGTTTTGCTCTGATCCACGGAAAGCGCCCCAAGCCGTATCTCGATGACGGCGTCGGCGCTTCCCTTATCGCTCGTCAGGCGGACACCCTGCCGAAGGAGGGATTCCTTGATCGCGCTTGCTGCATATTTCGCATCCGGCCCGTCAAAATTGCTGGCGTCGACAAAGGCCTTCTTATCCGCCGGAAGATCCAGCCGCAGCTTGTCGGCTGCGTTGTCAGCGGCGGTCGTTATAAGAAGTTGCTCGCTAGCCGTTCGAGGCGGAAGGCTCTCCGTCACGGACGTGCACGCAGACGGCAATGCCGATAACAGAAGAAGAGTGGCGAGAATCGCAATGTTATTGCGCATATCGTCCTCGTTATTCACACAATTTGCTTGAGGCCGGATTGCCGAAAGCCCATCGCTGGCGCTTGAATTCGCGAGTTCCCCGGCACAGGGACACCGCAATACGGAATCGATCAAGCGTCAGATTTGAGACACGAGGAACGATGCGCAGGCGGATCAGCCCAACGGGCCGGCCCAACGGTCTGTTTGGGGCGGACACCCTGGGACGGGGACGATGCTGAAGGCCGCCTGTGACATTCCTGCTCCTTTGGCTCCGCTTGAGGCGGCGTTAACCGCCTCGGGTCGATACTCCCGGCACCGGGCAGCACAAAGGAGCCAGCCGTGTCGGACCATGCGCCATCCCCTTGGGGACGCGCCCCTCATGAAATCGTGGACGACGAGCCCGAGGTAGAGCGCCTCACCGGCCTGCCTCTGGTGACGGTCTGGGCTGGCGGTATCGTGCTCCCGTGGTGGGCGATCATTAAGGCCTGCCAACTGCTGTCGTAGGCGCCTGCAGCCTGGCTGCTGCTCACCAACGTTGCGGCGGGGCGGTCAAGACGACGGCCTTCACGCCGGTGTTGGACGCGACGTGTTTCAATCCACGCCTCCGTGCGGGAGGCGACTACCTGGAGCTCGACCTGAGCGGCGCCGTGCTGGAGTTTCAATCCACGCCTCCGCGCGGGAGGCGACCACCTTCAGGCCGAGATCGACCGTCTGAACAAGGCGTTTCAATCCACGCCTCCGCGCGGGAGGCGACGCCCACAGGACGGACAGCAGCGCGACCAGCGCCAAGTTTCAATCCACGCCTCCGCGCGGGAGGCGACGCGGTGCCGCCGTCCGGCTGACCGTCGGCGACGAGTTTCAATCTACGCCTCCGCGCGGGAGGCGACGAGCTGTCGGAGGTGACCGACGCCTTTGTGAAGCTGTTTCAATCCACGCCTCCGCGCGGGAGGCGACGCCTCCAGAATGCCGTGCAGGTCCTGGGCATGATCCTGTTTCAATCCACGCCTCCGCGCGGGAGGCGACCGTCGCCGTCGAACACGGCGGCGCCCGTGGAGTCGTTTCAATCCACGCCTCCGCGCGGGAGGCGACGTAGCGCGTCACCGCGGTGTCGCGGCTATCCATGTTTCAATCCACGCCTCCGCGCGGGAGGCGACCGCTGACGCGGCAGGCCGTGCAGTCCGACCTTGTGTTTCAATCCACGCCTCCGCGCGGGAGGCGACCTGGGTTCGTCGTCGCCCGGCACTGCCCCATGACGTTTCAATCCACGCCTCCGCGCGGGAGGCGACAGCGCGCACCTGGGCGGGCGACAGGCCGTTGCGGATGTTTCAATCCACGCCTCCGCGCGGGAGGCGACTCGCCGTCGCCGTCGCGGTCGAGCGGGAAGCGTACGTTTCAATCCACGCCTCCGCGCGGGAGGCGACCCTTATCGCCCCGGTCCTGCCGGGCGAAACGATGAAGTTTCAATCCACGCCTCCGCGCGGGAGGCGACGCCGTAAGTCCCTGGCGCCCTCCTGGGACGTAGCGTTTCAATCCACGCCTCCGCGCGGGAGGCGACCTCCCTAAACGCACGCGTGCGCGAAACCTGGAAAAGTTTCAATCCACGCCTCCGCGCGGGAGGCGACGCGGTCAGGGAGGAGGGGGATGGTTGAGGGACTGTTTCAATCCACGCCTCCGCGCGGGAGGCGACACTGGACTGTTGGAATCGCAGGGGCACTAACGGCGTTTCAATCCACGCCTCCGCGCGGGAGGCGACGTGCGACAGTTTCACGCAAAGGTCGCAGTCGTGTACGTTTCAATCCACGCCTCCGCGCGGGAGGCGACGAATGTCGCCTCACAGTTACCGCATGTGATGGTGTTTCAATCCACGCCTCCGCGCGGGAGGCGACCTGTCCGATAGACCTCAGTTTCCGAGCCGCAGACGTTTCAATCCACGCCTCCGCGCGGGAGGCGACACGGCAACTCCTTATTCCGTCTCAGCAACATCGCAGTTTCAATCCACGCCTCCGCGCGGGAGGCGACGATGGTCTGGGTGCGGGCGCTCGCCTCGACCTCGTTTCAATCCACGCCTCCGCGCGGGAGGCGACCAGCTTTGTTCGGCTCCCGTTCTTCCTCCGCCTGTTTCAATCCACGCCTCCGCGCGGGAGGCGACGCGTTCCACGACGCGTTGCCGAAGGAGTATCAGGCGTTTCAATCCACGCCTCCGCGCGGGAGGCGACCGTTGTCGGCCACGTAGCCCATCATCTCTAGCATGTTTCAATCCACGCCTCCGCGCGGGAGGCGACCCACCATCAGGGCCGCTGTGCTCAACCCTGTCCTTGTTTCAATCCACGCCTCCGCGCGGGAGGCGACCGCGTTGTCCGACGACGAGGCCCCGCCCCCGGACGTTTCAATCCACGCCTCCGCGCGGGAGGCGACGCCTTCGTTATAACCTCTTGCTCCAGGATCGCGAACCATGACAACTCCGCGAACTGGGCAAGAGACGGCGCATTTTAGGCCCATCCGCAGGCTCGCTGCTCGTATCCTATTGGCCAACATGCGATTCCCACGGCGCGAACCCTCCAGGGAAAGTATGGCCGCTTGGGGTTCGCGCGGGAGCCGGATCAGAGGATCAACGGCTCGTCCAGGTCGGTGGGGGTGCGGGCGCCGACATGCTCGACCTTGTGCTTGGCGGACGAACCCAGCAGGTAGAAACGCAGGCTGTCCGTCTTCGGCTCGATCAGGCCGAGGAGCCGCACGCGAAGCGCCGCCCACTGCGCCGGGTCCACCGTGCATTCGAAGACGGAGAACTGCACCCGCACCCCATGATCCTGGCACGCCTTCGCCACCTGCCGAAGGCGCCGCCGCCCGGCCTGGGTCTCGGTGGACACGTCGTAGCAAACCAGCACCAGCACGGCGTCACTTCCACAGGAACGGCGGATAGGCGTCGAGGTCACCGCGTAGATGGCGGGCCAGAAGCCGCGCCTGGGCGTGCCACATCAGGCCGAAGGGCAGCTTCTCGTCCAGGAAGGGGTGCGTCAGCTCCTCCTTCTTGCGCTTCTGATAGGCGATCAGCACGGCCTTGCGGGCGTCGTCGGTCAGCGACACGGCACCGGTCTCGCCAATGTCGAAATCGTCGGGGCCAAGTTCTTGCCGGTTGATCAGCGTCAGTACCAGGCGGTCGGCGAAGGGTGCACGGAACTCCTCTACCAGGTCGAGCGCCAAGGAGGGGCGGCCCGGCCGGTCCGCGTGCAGGAATCCTACCTGCGGGTCCAGCCCCACCGCCTCCAAAGCACCGCGCACGTCGTGGGTCAACAGCGTGTAGACGAAGGACAGCAGCCCGTTCACCCGATCGAGCGGCGGTCGGCGCGAGCGCCCGTTCATCCGCCATTCCGGCCCATCGCGCCGGATCATGGCGCCGAACGCGGCGAAATAGGCGGCGGCCGCATCGCCCTCCACGCCGCGCAGTCGATCCACATCCAGCGGACGGTCGAGCTGGGTGAGCGCACGGGTCAGCGCGTCGTCTGCCGCACCCAACGTGCCCGTCGGGTCGCCGTGGTCGCGTCGGTGCCGACGGACCACCGTCCGCTGGTTAGCCAGCTTGCCGGCCAGAACGTTGCGCGTCACCGCCGCCGCCCGGTCCGGGTCATCCGCCGCGCGGTACTGGGCACGGCGCAGCAGGACATTGCCGGAGACCGGCCCTTCCACCCGCATCAGGAACCGGCCGTTGTCCGACAGGAAGCCGACCGACACCCCGCGCTCCGCGCAGTGGCCCAGCACCTGCGGGCTGGCGCCGACGCTGCCGAAGGCGACCAGCCCGTCCAGCGCGATCAAGGGCACTAGGATGCGTTCACCATCCTCGCGCCGCACCTCGATGCTCTCGCCCTCCTTCGACAGGTAGCTGCCGGGCGTGGTGACGTAGAGCGTGTTCAGCAGCCGCTTCATCCCGTGTCTCCGTCCAGCGCGCGTTTCAGCCAACCCGCGGCCGAGCGGGCACCGGACACCCGCGGCAGGCACACCGGTTCCAGCGAGCAGGAGCGGCACTTGGCCCCCGGCTGGGGTGGCGGGGTGACGCCGGCGGCCAGCAGTTCATGCAATTGCGCGGCCAGCGCCTCGGTCCGGGCGCGCAAGGCGGCGTCGAACGCCACCTCTTCCCGCCGGCGCGTCTCGCCGTAGAAGAGTGCGCCGCCGGGAACCGTCGTGCCCAGCATCTCCTCCAGACAGAGGCCCTGGGCGCAGAGCTGCACGCGGTCGGCGTCGTGCAGCTTGGGGCGGCCACGCTTGTACTCGACCGGGCATGCTCCGCACCGGGGGTGGAACTCCACCACGTCCGCGCGCCCGATCAGGCCCAGCCGCGCGCTGCGCAACGCCACGCTGCGGGCGATGCGCACACCCCGGCGGGTCTCGCCCGGATGCTCGTCCACCCGCTCGTGCAGCACCCGGCCCTCGGCGGTCAGCACGTTCTCCGCCCAGGCGTCCTCCAAGTGGATCAGCGCGCACTGCCGCGCACAGAACGCCAGGTGCTGCAAGGCCGAGAGGGGAGCGAGCCCGCCATCCGGGTCAGCGGTGTCCGGGTCGGCGGGGCCCACGGCCTATAGCCGCTCCTCCACCTCCACGCCAGCCGGCAGGCGGTCGCGGTCGATGGCGACGGTGAAGTCGTCGGCAAAGCTGCGCGGCGCCGTCACGCCGTCTTTCACTCTGGCTGTCACCAAATCGAACAGCTTGTGCGCCGGTGCCTCGCCCAGCGGCGAGCGGTGGCGGAAGACGATCAGCTTGCGCGCCGCCATCTCGCCGCGCGCGGCGGAGCGGTCCTGGTCGAACATGTTCTCCAGCGCGTGGAAGAACACCTCCAGGTCCTCGTCGGAGAAGCCGGTCTGCTCGGCCAGCTTCGGCGAGATGAAGCCGTGCGCGCGGTACAGGCCGTAGGGGACGATGTACTTGCGGCCCATGGTGCGGTTGTCGCCCTGCTGCTTGTCGGCCTCGGCCTGCGTGGTGACGGCCATGCGGGTGACCGATACCTCCATGGGCACGATAGGGTGCAGGCTCTCGGCGAAGGTGAGTTGCACCGGCCCGCGCACTTGGCCGCAGTTGACCTCGGTGGTCATCACCGCGCCGAAGGTGCGCACGTCGAAGAAGGTGTCGCACATCCATTTCGTAACCTTGCGGGCGTCGCCCTCGCCCTTCGGCAGCTTGCGCGCCTCCGCCTTGATGCCGCCGGCCTCGTACGCGCGGGCGTGCTGGTTGTTCAGCACCGCCTTCTCGCGCACGTAGATCTCGTAGCGCTCCTGACCGCCGCGGGTCAGCTCCACAAAATTGCGGACCTTGCGCTTGAGGCAGACGTCGGTGACCAGCCCCTTGCCGGTCTCGGGGTCGAGGCGCGGCATGTTGCCGGCGTCCGGGTCGCCGTTCGGGTTGCCGTTGCGGACATCGAACAGGTAGACAAACTCGATGCGGGACTCGTGGATGCCCATGCGTCTCACTCCAGGTCGGCGGGGGTGCCCTGACGGGCGGTTTGGGCGGTGTCTCGTTCGGCTTTGGGCAACCACAGCCAATGCCGTTCATGGTAATAACCAAGGAAAAACAGGCCGCGATTCTTGGCGTCCAGTACAGAGGGATAATCGCGAATTCTCAGCTCGATGTGCTGAAGACGACCATCCAGGAACTGATCCGTTCCGTGAGGATCGCCGCGCAGTTTCCGAAGGTGCTGCTGAGAGAGGCGGAGCAGCAGATCGAATACTGATTGAGGTGTGGTCGAGGCCGCGCCGATGTATTTGTCGCGGATGGTGGCGTTCAGCTCCCGCCCCTCTGCTGCCGCCTGCTGGATGCGCTCGAGCACGGCGAACAGGCGGCCCATGAGGTAGCCGGGATCGGTTCGGGATTTGTCGAGGCCCACGAGCTTGTCTCCCTCTTCGAGGACGGCGCCGTCCAGGCGCGCCCGGCGCACCAGGACCGCCTTGATCAGCGCCACGCGCGGATGGTTCACCACATGGTCGGCGCGGATGCGGTCGAGCAGCACCGCCAACAGGCTGGCCGGATAGGCGCCGCCGGTCAGCACCGCGCGCAACAGGTCGCCGTGCAGCTTCGCCAGCCCCTCGTCGTTCGGGTCGGGCTTGGCGTGGTCGCCGTCGCCGCGGTACTTGACCTTTGTCTCCATGGCGAGCGCCCACAGCGACGGGTGCTGGGGTTGCCTGTCCCATTGACGGACCAGGTCGATGTCGCGCAGGTGCTGCGCCACGCGGTCGGCCATGGTGCCGAGGCTGTCCGCCGCCCAGAACCGCACCGCTAGCCGCGCCGCGTTCGCCGACAGGCCCAGCACGAAGAAGCGCGCCCCGCGCTCGTCGGGCGGCTGTCCTTCCTGCCCCCTGGCGAGCCGCGCCAGCGCCTCGCCCACGGCCTTGGCGCGGCTTTCGTCCTCCGCCGCCTCGGGGCGGGCGAAGACGGTCCCGAAATCGTCCTCGAACCGCGTCGGCCGATCAGTCCAGAACACCACCGACACTGGCCCGATCACCAAGTGCCGCCTGCCGCGTTGCGCCAGCAGGTGATTGAGCGCCGCCGTGTAGCCGTGCGCCACGCGGTTGGACACCGGGGCGTTGAAGTTCTGCTCCTTGCCGTAGGACTCGTACGCCTTGGCGTTGAAGGAGACCAGCGCCGCGCCGGCCGTCTGCGCGCCGGGCACGCCCTTCACCGCCGGGTGGGTGGGCGCGATGGGTTGGCCGTGCTTACCGGTAGCGAGACATTGGCCGGTGGCCGCACCGACTTCGTCGGCCGATATGGCGCGCTCCCATGCGGCGCGAATCTCCGGCACGTCGTGGACGTAGTCGTCCTCGTTGACGAGGCGGAACACCAGCCAGCCCGACAGCACGTCCGGATCGCCCACCGGCGGCGGCATGCCGGGCGTCCAGGTGCGGAAAAAGGCCAGCACCGCACGCGCCCAGGGATGGTCGACGCCCTCCAGAACCTTCTCGTGCCGTGTCCGCGACGCCTCGAACTGCTGTGCAAGTCGCTCGACCTTTGCTGCATCGCCGATGCCGAAAAAGTATGCGGCGTTGTCGCACAGGAAACCGGGATCGATGCCGTATGCGCGGCGCGGCGGCTGCGGCACCGGCAGCAGCGCCGGGCGCTTCACCACCTTGCCCTTGCTGCCGACCTTCTCCTCGTCGCGCTCGTCCTGGACCTTGAGGACGCCACCGTCCGGGCGCAGCACGACGCAGCCCGTCACCTTCTCGTAGGAGTAGCCGAAGGGCGGCAGCGTCCCGGCGTCGCGCAGGCGCTCATAAAGGCGATACAGCTCGGTGAGGATCATAGCCCACTCCGCCGCAGGCAGGCGTGCACGTCCAGCACGCCGTCCACCAGCTCCGCGCGGAAGAAGCGTGGCGTCATGCCGTCGGCGAAGTCGATGTCGTGCAGCATCCAGCCCAGGTCGCGGACGCCGCGGAGATCCTCCGGAGTCGCGGGCGGCGGGCCTTGCAGCGGCTCGAACCAAGCTGGGAACTCGCGGCAGCCGAAGCAGGGCTGCCAGACGCACTGCCCCTTGGCGATCCGCCGACGCGCCATCTCCGTGTGCTTGCCGGGGTTGTCGCACGGGCCGGCCTGCCGCGTCATCTCGAAGTGCGCGTCGATGACGTACTCCACGTCGCGCAGCAGGACGCTGGCACGCTGCTGGCGGTCCTCCTCCGGGTGCAGCACGATTCCGTCCCCGCCGGCCATGGCCTGCCGCGCGGTGGTGTAGGAGGCCTTGGACGCCACCTCGTTGCGCCTTACCGTGTCGAAACGGATGGGCTTCAGCACGTGGATGCGGTCGATCACCCACCGGATCGCCGGCTTCCAGTGGATCGCCTCGAGTATGCCGCGCGCCGCCGAGGGCGTGAGGATGTCGTAGCTGACCCGCTCCGCCTTCATTTCCGGGCGTGAGAACAGGGCCCGCTCGCCCCATACGCGGATGCTGATGCCCTGGGACATGAAGGAGAGTCCTCCGGAGCTACGCTGCGCAACCGAGGATCGTATGGGCAATCGGATTTCGTCAAGAAGGACGTGTCGCCTGTGGCAATCTGCTACGACGTCACACCAGATTCTCCATCTCCGTCCGGTCGCGTGGGTCGCGAACCTCTAGCCCGAGGTCGGGGTCATAGGCACCGGGATCGGTCAACAGCAGGAATTGTCCCTGCTCCCCCACCGCCTCGATCACCCCGGCGTTCATCAGGAGGCCGAGGCGGCTCTTCGGAATCGACACGGTATGGCGTTGCAGCTTGCGGGCAAGCCCGCCGGGGCGCTCAGCGGTACGCAGGGCGGCGGCCCAGCCTTCAGCTTCCGTACCGTAGGGCGTGATGATCGTTGCCTGATCGTCGTCGATCAGGCGGAAGCGCTCCGCCACGCTGCGGAAGGGGATGGCTCCTGCCGCTGTGACACGGTCCAGATCGCCCCACGCGTCCGCTCGATCGAACGGGTCACCGGCATTGGCGGTGCGGCGACCTTTGCCCGACCGATACAGATGGCGGAAGTAGGCAGACAGCGCCTCCGGCTCCAGGGCGTCGGCCCAATCCCGGCTGTCCAGCGCCTCCTCCGCGGCGTCGCGGCGGCGGTTCAGGTCGGCCATGCGGTTGCGCCGCTCGGTCTCGAACACTACTACGGTGCCCGGCTCCGGCAGCCGGCCTTCGCGATTGCAGCGGCCGGCGCTCTGGGCAATGGAGTCGAGCCCGGCCATGGCGCGCAGCACCAGCGGAAAATCCACATCCACCCCTGCTTCGACCAGTTGGGTCGACACTACCCGGCACGGCCGCTTGGCAGCGAGGTCGTCGCGGATCGCCGCAAGCACAGCCGAGCGGTGCTCGGCGCACATGGCGGCGGACAGGTGCCGCACCCCCTCCACCCCCGCTGCCTTCAACGCGCGGAACAGGTCGGCGGCGTGCGCGCGGGTGTCCAGCACGCACAGCGCCTGCGCGGCTCCGGCCATTCGCGCCACCAGCGCGTCGTCGTCCAGGGTGCCGGCGTACTCCACCCGCACGCGGCGCATGCGGGCGTGCAGGTCCGCCGCGGCCTCCTCGGGCACAATGGGGTGGATGTGGGCAAAGCCGAAGTCCAACGGCTTCCCTTGCACCAGTGCCGGCAGGGTGGCGGTGCACAACAGCACGGTGCAGCCGTAGTCCGCCACCAGCGCCTGCAGCGCTGCCAGGCAAGGGCGCAGGTGCGGCACCGGCAGCAGCTGCGCCTCGTCCAGCACGATGACCGACCCGGCCACATTGTGCAGCTTGCGGCAGCGCGACGGGCGCGCAGCGAAGAGCGACTCGAAAAACTGCACGGCGGTGGTGACGACCACCGGTGCGTCCCAGTTCTCAGCCGCCAGCTTGTGCCGATCGGGGCCGATCCCCTCCTCGCCGTCGGGGTGGCTGTAGGCGGAGTGGTGCTCCAGCACCGCGTCCGACAGACCGACGAAGGCGTCGCGACGGAAGACCTCGGCCGTCTGCTCGATGATGCTGAGGTAGGGAATGACGTAGATCACCCGCCGCAGGCCGTGGTGCAGCGCGTGCTCCAGTGCGAAGGTCAGCGACGACAGGGTCTTGCCCCCACCTGTGGGCACCGCCAGCGAGAATACTCCCGGCGGCAGCGCCGCGGCGGCGCGGCAGCGCTCCAGCACCTCGGCGCGCACCGAGCCCACGGGCGAGTCGCCGGCCCCCACCGCCTTCTCTTTTAGGTGTAGGCGCAACGCTGCGGCCAGAGTGGCGAGGTCCGGCTGCCCGCCGCGCAGCGCCGCCATGGCAGGATCGGTGAAGCCCTGGGTTGCCAGTGCATCAGCGTCAGTCAGGCAGGAGAACAGCATGCGCGCGAATAGTGCCGCTGCGAAGCGGTCGGTCAGCGCCGGTACCGGCAGTTCCTCCGGCAGCAGCGCCGCCATCTCCGCCGCAAAACCCGCCCGCGCCGGCTCGGCGACGGCAGCGTCCCGCACGCGGCGCAACAGGCAGCCCGGCTCGTCCCCGCCGCCATCCGGCAGCCCGGCGTGGTGGCCGGCCACCGCGTAGGCCAGCAGCCACCCTGGAATGGAACGACCATACCGCTCCAGCGCGAACAGCGCCCCGGCCGAGGAGTGGTCCACCCTCCCCTGCCCAGCGGGCGAGTCCAGATAGCGCTGGAACGCCTCGGCGTACTTCCCGGCATCGTGCAGCAGGCCTAACGCCCGTCCGAACGCCCCCGCTCCGCCCAGTCCCAGCGCTGCTGCAAACCCCTCCGCTCGCGCCGCGACGCGCAGCAAATGCTCGCGCAACGGTTCCCAGTGCTCCTTCGACCGACCCTCTAGGGTGTGGGCATAGCAGGGCATGACAGGCGCCGCTCCTTTGCGGGGGATGGACGGGAATGGTGGGGCAAGCAATCGTCTCAAGACAACCATGAAGCGAACCGCTACGCGCGAACCTGGAGCGCCCACGCCGGCCCGGGAGGGTTCGCGCGGATCGAAAGCGCAGATACTTCAAATGCTTACGCTCGGCAGCACATTCATCTCGTGGAGCGGAGTGCAGCGATGCGGGCCCGTTCGCGCGGTCACCGTGATTTCATTCAACCTATCAAGGGGTTAGAGTGAACTTGTCGCCTCCCGTGCGGAGGCGTGGATTGAAACGAGCACAAGGGTGAGACGATCAAGCCGCTGTCGCGTCGCCTCCCGTGCGGAGGCGTGGATTGAAACATCCGGCAGGCCGGCGTTGCGCTCCCACGCCGGCAGGTCGCCTCCCGTGCGGAGGCGTGGATTGAAACTTCGCGGACCTGTTCCTTATGATCAGCCAGTTGGAGGTCGCCTCCCGTGCGGAGGCGTGGATTGAAACGTAGGCCAGGACCACCGCCGGCTGTGTCGCTAGCGGTCGCCTCCCGTGCGGAGGCGTGGATTGAAACGATCGTCATGCCGGCATTCTCTCGCCGCAGCGAGGTCGCCTCCCGTGCGGAGGCGTGGATTGAAACCCTCCCTGAGCCTTAGCCGGTAGCGCCTCCTTGTGTCGCCTCCCGTGCGGAGGCGTGGATTGAAACTCGTGCGCGGTGCCGGTGAGCCACGGGGCGAGCGAGTCGCCTCCCGTGCGGAGGCGTGGATTGAAACCAGCATTTATCCCCGTGGCACGATGCTGTTGTTCAATGGTCGCCTCCCGTGCGGAGGCGTGGATTGAAACCAGCGAACCGGCAGCCCATCGAAACGCACCACGGGTCGCCTCCCGTGCGGAGGCGTGGATTGAAACTCCGCCCTAGAGATGGCAACCGGGCTTGCCGGCCCGTCGCCTCCCGTGCGGAGGCGTGGATTGAAACCGCGCTGGGACCGCGCCAAGGGCGTCCGCCTGCCCGTCGCCTCCCGTGCGGAGGCGTGGATTGAAACGCGTTTGTGCCACCTGAAACGACAAAAGCCGCCGCGTCGCCTCCCGTGCGGAGGCGTGGATTGAAACAAGCGCCTCCTCAAGGAAGCGGTGGTTGCGCTCGAGTCGCCTCCCGTGCGGAGGCGTGGATTGAAACATCGGCGTGCCGCTCGCACTTCTCCGACATGCCGGTCGCCTCCCGTGCGGAGGCGTGGATTGAAACGTCGTCCATGTCGGACGAGACATCGGAGATCCAGGTCGCCTCCCGTGCGGAGGCGTGGATTGAAACCGCCCGGAACCAGCTTCCGCCCGGAACGTGGCTCGTCGCCTCCCGTGCGGAGGCGTGGATTGAAACCATTTCAGCAGCGCGTCGCAGCCGTCGCGCGTCTGGTCGCCTCCCGTGCGGAGGCGTGGATTGAAACATGGATAGCCGCGACACCGCGGTGACGCGCTACGCGGGTCGCCTCCCGTGCGGAGGCGTGGATTGAAACACCGATGCGGCCGACGCCGCGCTGTTCAAGGAGGTCGCCTCCCGTGCGGAGGCGTGGATTGAAACGCGGTCAACGCGACCGCCGGCACCTACACCGCCGGTCGCCTCCCGTGCGGAGGCGTGGATTGAAACCTGGGCTACACCATCACGGATTGGGCCTATGCGCAGTCGCCTCCCGTGCGGAGGCGTGGATTGAAACATCGGCCCGTTCCCGGTACGCGCCTTCAACGACAGTCGCCTCCCGTGCGGAGGCGTGGATTGAAACTCGACCTCTGAGGCGGTGATCGTCGTGTCGGCAGTCGCCTCCCGTGCGGAGGCGTGGATTGAAACCCGATGTCTGACATCGAAGCCGCCCAGCAGAAGGTCGCCTCCCGTGCGGAGGCGTGGATTGAAACGTCTCCCGCGACGCCTACTCGCCGCCGCTGACCAGTCGCCTCCCGTGCGGAGGCGTGGATTGAAACCCGGCGGCGCTCGACACGGCCTACACGATCACGAGTCGCCTCCCGTGCGGAGGCGTGGATTGAAACCGCGGCAACGTCGGCGATGTGTCGAACAACTGGATGTCGCCTCCCGTGCGGAGGCGTGGATTGAAACGTCAGTGAGAAGCGGCGAGGTGCCGCTCGTAGTGTTGTCGCCTCCCGTGCGGAGGCGTGGATTGAAACGCCAGCCACGCCGGCAGCGTCTTGCCGTCCAGCGCGTCGCCTCCCGTGCGGAGGCGTGTATTGAAACGCCCGCTCCACGGCCGCCGCGATGGCGGACGCCGGAGTCGCCTCCCGTGCGGAGGCGTGGATTGAAACACAGGAGGTCAGGACCTGGATGCGACCAGCGGCCGTCGCCTCCCGTGCGGAGGCGTGGATTGAAACGTCTGTGGTGCAGTTCAGTCGTTGCCATGATAGGGGTCGCCTCCCGTGCGGAGGCGTGGATTGAAACACGCCCTCCATCGAAAACTACAGCATCGACGAATGTCGCCTCCCGTGCGGAGGCGTGGATTGAAACAAGAAGTGGGTAACGGCGGAAGTTATTCCCACGAGTCGCCTCCCGTGCGGAGGCGTGGATTGAAACGGAAACGCCGTCGGAAGGATGATGGCGGCGCGCCCCGTCGCCTCCCGTGCGGAGGCGTGGATTGAAACTGCCCAGTCGGCGAGTTCGCCCGGACAGCCGGTAGTCGCCTCCCGTGCGGAGGCGTGGATTGAAACTCCAGATAGATGGCCCAGAAGCGCGCAGCGTTGCGTCGCCTCCCGTGCGGAGGCGTGGATTGAAACATCAACTCGGCACAGTTGATCGCCACGCTCAAGGTCGCCTCCCGTGCGGAGGCGTGGATTGAAACGTTGTCGCGCTCAATGAGGAGATCGAGCGCCTTGTCGCCTCCCGTGCGGAGGCGTGGATTGAAACGCCACGATGTAGGTTCGATAGCGGGGCCGCAGCGGGGCCGCGCCTGTCGCCTCCCGTGCGGGGGCGTGGATTGAAACGCGCCGACTTGGTCGTGATCGCCCGCGACGGCCGCGTCGCCTCCCGTGCGGGGCGTGGATTGAAACTCGGTGTTGACCACCCAGCGGGTCCGGATAGGCCGGTCGCCTCCCGTACGGAGGGCGATTCGAAGGTGAAAGATTTGAGGTGGGACGATCTGGCCGTTGATTCAGAAGGCTTCCGAGTGAGGCTTGAGACGGGAAATCGAACGGATGGCGGTTGGCAGGAAAACGCTGTGGGAGGCGCTTGAGGAGATCCCGGATCGTGGTCGGAAAGGGCGGCAATACCCGTTGCCCTCGGTGCTGGTTCCGGCGCTGTCGGCGATGCTGTCGGGAGCCAACGGCTTGATGGCAATCTTCCGCTGGGGCTGCGGAAGCCGGTGCTGGAGCGCCACCTTGGGCGCTTCGTCTCGGGCATTGCGCGGGGCGATGCCATCGACTGGATCATCGGACGCGAGCGGGGCGACCCGGCGCTTTAATACCGACCGACACCCGAGTTACAACGAGGACGACCACACGGTCAGGGAAGCGTGATTCTTTCGGGCCCGAGCGGAGACCAACTGCTCAACCCGCTTTGCGTGGCCCTTTCAGCAAATCCCCGGGCTCCATGTCGAGTGCCTCGGCGATATGACCGAGAACCGTGACGCTTGCGGACACCGCGGCGCGCTCGATCGCGCCGATGTAGCGGGCGCTCAACCCCGCCCGCTCAGCCAATTCTTCCTGCGTCAGCTGCCTGTCATGACGCGCCCGACGCAGGTTGATCGCCATGACCTCCTTGAGATCCATGGCGAGATGGAAACCGGAACAGGAACCATCATTCCAGGAATGATAGTTCCGATTCGTCTGGCGGTGTGATACTCATGCACCAGCGAACCGGAACGAATGCCGTGCATATGGCCTCATGCGTCGAGGAACGTCACTGATGAAGCCGATTTTCTCATTCTTGCCGAAGACGATTGAAAATCTTCGTGGGTTCGATGTCCAAGACCCTGGCTATATCCACGAACTCGATGATGTCGATCCGCCGCTCCCCGTTTTCGTACTTGGCGACGAAGGATTGCGGCTTGCCGAGGGCGGCTGCGACCTCGGCTTGGGTCAAGCCCTTCTCCTTGCGGGCCCCCACGAGCAGGGCCAGAAGAATCCTCTGCCGGGGGCTGCGCAAGGATTTCTGCATTTCGACCAAGGCTCCGTTGAAGACCGGGAGCCCTTCTGATAATCCTGAAACGGGATTATCCCATTTCAGGATTACGCCCGAAAAAGAGGTTTAAAGAAGGTAGCCTCATGCGCGTGGAAGCCAACAAGGATGCCGAAAACGCGGCCTCGCCTCATCCGGCCGCCAACCTGCCTCTCCCGCGGCGGCGCCGGCTTCGCTCCGTCACGCGGGACGGCCCGGAGCCGGTGGACGTGCATGTGGGCGCCCGCATCCGGCTGCGGCGCACCCTGATGGGGTTGAGCCAAAGTGAATTGGGCAAAGCCCTGGGGCTGACCTTCCAGCAGGTGCAGAAATACGAGCGTGGCGCCAACCGGGTGTCCGCCTCCACCCTGCACCGAATGGCTGGCATCCTCGACGTGCCGGTGTCGTTCTTCTTCGACGACCTGCCGGACGATCTGAAGTTGCCACCCCCCGTCGGCCACGACGCCCCCCTGTACCGCCGTGAAAGCCTGGAACTGCTGCGGAGCTATCACGCCATCCCCGATCCCATCAGGAAGCAGGTCTACGAACTGATCAAGGCGCTGAAACGGGAGGACGGCAATGGCTGCGGATGAGGAATGCCGCTCGCCGGTGGAGATCATCACCCAGGCCATGGCCGAAGCCCGGCAATCCGAGCACGACCATGCCGGCCAGGGCGAGCAGGCAGTCATGGCGTTGCTGGCGACCGAACCCGGCCTCAGCTATGGCCCCGCCCACCGCCTCGTGGAAACGCTGGTTTCCTGATGGGAGGAGGTCATGCCCGGTCGCCCACATGTCTTGGTGGTGGATGACGAGCCACTGATCGTCGATGCCTTGCGCGGCTTGTTCGAATTGCAGGGCTTGCGCGTCTCCACCGCCGCCAATGGAGGTGAGGCGCTCCACCAGCTCGCGGCCAGCCGCGTCGATGCTGTGGTCACCGACCTGAACATGCCCGACTGCGGCGGCGCCGAACTGATCGGGGAACTCCGCCGCCGGGACATGCTCTCACCCCCGGTCATTGTCCTGACCGCCGACGACGAGGCGGCCCGCACGCTGGTCCGGTTGGACAACGTCCAAATCCTGCGCAAACCGGCCGGGATCGGCGAAATCCTCGCCGCCCTCAGCCGAGCCCTGAGTTGACGCAGGTTTTGCCTTTCACGCTTGGCAGCAGAAGAGCCAAGCCGGGAACAGACCGTCAAGGCTGCGCCACTTTGCGGCGCATCGAAATTTAGCGGCGGGCGTGCTCTTAAACGAAGATGCCAGCCGCATCCGATCCGGGGCCACTCCCCAAGCCATGGCCATCCTGCGAAACATCATGCACGCTATCGCCAATCTCTTCGCCGCTTTGATCCCGGCTGTCCGCATGGCGGTCGCCGAGGATCGCTGCGCCGACATCGCAACGGTCGAGAACGGCTTTCCTTGAATGGCCCTGTCCCGTGCGGAGGCATGGATTAAAGCAAGGATCCGAAGGCGGCCACGACGTGGGGCAGGAATCGCTTTCCCCTACGCGGATGCCTGCAACGGGATCGAGAGGCAGGTCGGCACACCTAGGATCCTGCGATTGCCCCAAGTGGCGCATGATGTGGTCCTGGCGTGTCCCCAATACTGCTCCCAAAAAAATCCGCCGCTAACCCATTGGATTAGCGGCGAGTTGAACAGGGAGGCTTCACGTCTGGGAGACGCTGGGTCAAAGGACCCAACCCCGGGAGCGACCCCGGGACGAAACGCCGGATGTTGCATCGCAACAGCCAACAACAGACATTTGCGCATTCGCGCCGGCCAATTCCATTCCCAAATATTTCGGCCTACCATGCGCTTCCCGCATGGCTTCTAATGCGCTGGAATCGCACTGGAAATTCGTGATCCGAAGAGAGTTCCCCAAAAGAAACGGCCCGATGCCGGGAGTCTGGCACGGGCCGTTCGCGAACTCCGATGCCCCGTCCGGGGCCGTCCGCATCAGAAATGGGTTTCCGACACCTTGCGCACGAGGAAGTCGCGGAACACCGCGATGCGCTTGGAATGGCGCAGCTCCTCCGCATAGACGAAGTAGGCGTCGACCTTGGGGCCGGTGACGTCCGGCAGCACCCGCACGAAGTCGCGCGAGTTCTCCACCAGGAAGTCCGGCAGCGCGGCGATGCCCAGGCCGCTCTCCACCGCGCGGTAGATGGCGTACACGCTGTTGACCTGCAGCACCGGCCGGCGGGTGCGCAACGCGCCTTCGGCCAAGTCGAGGATCCAGTTGACGTTGGGCACCGGGGCGCGGGCGTCGGGCGGGTAGGCGATGATCTGGTGCTCCGCCAACTCGGCCGCCGTCTTCGGGACACCGTGCTTCTTGACGTAGCTCTGGTGCGCGTAGAGGTGGAAGCGGATCGACATCAGGTGCCGCTGGATCAGGTCCGGCTGGCGCGGCGTGTTCATGCGGATGGCGATGTCCGCCTCGCGCATGGCCAGGTCCAGCTCGTCGTCGTCGATCAGCAGCGTGAGCTGGATGTCGGGATAGATCGACAGGAACTCCTGGATGCGCGGCGCCAGCCAGGTGGAGCCGAAGGCCACCGTCGTCGTCACCTTCAAGGGCCCCTTCGGGGTCTCCTTGCTCTCGGTGAGCATGGCCTCGGTCATCGACAGCTTCGCGAACACATCGCGGGCCGTGCGGTGCAGAAGCTCGCCCTGCTCGGTCAGAATCAGCCCGCGCGCGTGGCGGTGGAACAGCGGCACGCCCAGGCTTTCTTCCAAGGCACTGATCTGCCGGCTTACCGCCGACTGACTCAGGTTGAGAGATTCCCCAGCGTGCGTAAAGCTCCCTGCTTCGGCCACGGCATGGAACACCCGAAGCTTGTCCCAGTCCATCATCCTGTCCTGCTTGGCACGGGCGGAGAACCCGCCCGTCTCTTCTTTTGGTTGGTGCAGCGCATAATACGCCGATTTCGTTTATACCGTTAACCCAGAGCAAACGCACGCCCAACCGAAGGTTATCGGCGCAAAAACAGCGCAATACTTCCCGGTAAACAGGAAAAGGGCGGCCGGTCGCCGTCCTACTTGCCCTGCGCGGCGGTCCGCAACGCCGTGATGGTGGTGCGCGTGGTGATCTGCTCGGGATCGAGTCGCAGCTCCAGCACCGCGGCCTTGCCGCTGGCCAGGGCCTCCTCGAAGGCCGGCTGGAAGTCGGCAGTGCGCGCCACCGTCGCACCAAAGGCGCCATAGCTGCGGGCCAGCGCGGCGAAGTCGGGGTTGGTGAGGGCGGTGGCGCTGACGCGGCCGGGGAAGCGGCGCTCCTGGTGCATGCGGATGGTGCCGAACATGCCGTTGTTGATCACCAGGATGACGGGAGCGGCGCCAGTGTGCATGGCGGTCGCCAGCTCCTGCCCGGTCATCATGAAGCCGCCGTCGCCGCACAGGCCCAGCACGACGCGCTCGGGCCTGGCGATCTTGGCACCCACCGCCGCGGGCACGGCGTAGCCCATGGCGCCGGCCGTCGGCCCCAGCAGGCGGCCCGGCCGGCGGAACGACAGGTGCCGCTGCCCCCAGCCGGAGAAGTTGCCGGCGTCGACGGTGACGATGGCATCGGCCGGCAGCCGGCCGCGCAGCCAGCCGAAGATGGCGCCGAGGTCGACGTCGCCCACACAGCGCTCCGGCTCCTGCCACGCCACGAACTCGGCGCGGGCCGCAGCACTCCAGGCGCGCCAGGGCACGTCGGCGGGAGCCGGCAGGGCGGCCAGCGCCGCCGCCATGGCGGTGTTGCCGGCCTGGACGGCCAGCGTCGGGCGGAACACGCGGCCCAGCTCCTCGGCCAGCGGATGGCAGTGGACCAGCGCCTGCGCCGGCTCCGGCACGGAGACCAACTCGTAGCCCTGCGTGGTGATCTCGCCCAAGCGGGCGCCGACGACCAGCAGCAGGTCGCTCTCGCGCACGCGCTTCAGGAGCTTCGGGTTGGGGCCGGTGCCCAGCTCGCCCACGAAGCTCGGGCTGGCGTTGTCGAGCACGTCGTGGCGGCGGAACGAGCAGGCGACGGGCAGCGCCCACGCCTCGGCGAACGCCTTGATCCGCGCGCAGGCCTCATCGCTCCAGCCCGAGCCGCCGACCAGCATCATCGGCCGCTCGGCCTTCAGCAGCAGGGTGCGCAGCCGCTCCAGGTCGTCGGCGCCGGGGTGCGCGCTGGTCGGGGTGTAGGCGCCGGTGTCGCGCACCGCCGCCTCGTCGCCCAGCATGTCCTCGGGCAGCGCCAGCACCACCGGGCCGGGGCGGCCGGAGGCGGCGGTGTGGAAGGCGCGCGCCACGAACTCCGGAATGCGGTCGGCGCGGTCGATCTGCGCCGCCCACTTGGCGACCGAGCCGAACATGCGGCGATAGTCGATCTCCTGGAACGCCTCGCGCTCCGCCTGGTCGCGGGCGACCTGGCCGACGAACAGGATCATCGGCGTCGAGTCCTGCATGGCCGTATGCACGCCGATGGAGGCGTTGCACGCCCCGGGCCCGCGCGTGACGAAGCCGATGCCCGGCCGGCCGGTCAGCTTGCCGTACGCTTCCGCCATGAAGGCCAGCCCGCCCTCCTGCCGGCAGGTAACGAGCTTGATCTCCGGGGTGTCGACGAAGGCGTCGAGCACGTCCAGATAGCTTTCGCCGGCGACACAGAAGGCGAGGTCGGCGCCATGGACGCGCAGCGCATCGACGAGGAGGCGGGCACCGGTGCGGGAGGGCAAGTCGGACATAGGCCTGGGCCGTGGTTCGGGAGCGAAGGTCCCGAGTAAAGGCGCGACCATCGCGGCTGTCAACGCATCCCCTGCGCATCTCGCCGCGCATCCGACGATGACCCCACCCGCGCACTTGCCTTTTCAAGGGTCCGGGTCTATGCCGGATTTCCGAGTCCTTGCGAGGAGGATGCAGCGATGCCCGGCCAGCCGCACGCTCACGACACCGACCGGACCCTGACGCGCGACGACGTGATCGACATCTGCGGCCGGTTGGACGACATGCGCATCGCCTCCATCATCGCCACCGGCGCCTCGCCGGCCGAACTGATGGAGGCGCGCACCTGGATGGCCTCCGACGACTACCTGGCCGGGAAGCTGCACCGCTCCACCTCCGGCCGAGTCGGAGCCCTGATCGAGCTGCTGCGCGCCGACGAGCCGGACTGGGACGACCGGTAGGGGGGCGCCGAACCTACCGCCCTTTACCTCCGCCGTGACCGGGAACCGTTCCGGGCGGGGGTGCGACCCCCGCCCGGCAGGCGGTGCCCATGACCGCCGGTCGGAGGCCACGCCTCCGACCGGAACGTTTCCCGCCACTGCCGCACACGTCGTCTACCGCCCGCGGAACGCCGGCTTGCGCTTCTCCAGGAACGCGCGATAGCCCTCGCGGTAGTCGTCGGTGGCGAAGCACTTGTAGCACTCCGCGATCTCCGACTCGCTGAGCGGCGCCGGCTCGGCGGCGCGCAGGACAAATTGCTTGTGCCAGCGCGCGGCCAGCGGGGCGCCGTCGGATATCCGCTTGCAGGTGGCGGCCACCTCGGCGTCGAGCCCGCCGTCGGGGACCACGCGGTTGACCAGCCGCATCTCGCGCGCAAGGTCGGCGCCGAAGACGCGGCCCTCCAGCAGGATCTCCAGTGCGAAGGGCCGGCCCACCACGTCGAAGAGCAGCTTCAGCTCCGGCAGCGCCATGGAGATGCCGAGCCGGCTGACCGGCACGCCGAAGCGGCTGGACTCGGTGCAGATGCGCAGGTCGCAGGCCAGCGCCACCGCCAGCCCGATGCCGGCGCACGGGCCGTCGATGGCCGCCACCGTCGGGTGCGGGCAGTCGCGGATCATGAACATGATGCCGTCCATCAGGTCGCCGTAGGCCTGCGCCTGCTCCGGCGAGCCGCGCTCGCTTTCGAATTCGGAGATGTCGGCGCCGGGGCTGAACGCCTTGCCCGCCCCGCGCAGCACCACCACGCGCACCGACTCGTCGGCCGAGAGATCCTCAATGGCGGCCTTCAGGGCGAGCCACTGCGGCTTGTCGAAGGCGTTCAGCCGCTCGGGGTTGCTCAGCAGCACGGTGGCGACGACGCCGTCGCGCTCCACGGTCACGGTGCCGGCCATGCGGCGGTCCTCCTGAAGAGAGGGGGGTGGCGGGGCGGCGATGGTCGGGTGCGCGGCCGAAACGGTCAAGAGCTTTGACCCTGACGGCTCCGCTCCCCATAGTTCAAAGGTTCAATGGAGTGTGGAACGATGCGATACCGCCCGGCCGCGCGCATGTTTGCCGCGCTCACGCTTGCCGCCTGCCTGTCGATATCCCTCGGGGCGTCCTCCCCCGCGTTCGCGGCGCGCGACACGCTGACCATCGGGCTCAGCCAGTTCCCGGCCAACTGGCATCCCTCGATCGAGGCGATGGCGGCCAAGCACTACATCCTCGACATGGCGCGCCGGCCCTTTACCACCTACGACCCCGAGTGGGCGCTGGCGTGCATGCTGTGCACCGAGCTGCCCTCGGTGGACAAGGGCACGGCGGTGCTGGAGACGCGCCCCGACGGCAAGCAGGGCTACGCCGTCACCTACACCATCCGGCCCAACGCCGCCTGGGGCGACGGCACGCCGATCACCACCAAAGACGTGCTGTTCACCTGGGAGGTGGGGAAGCACCCGCAGAGCGGCTTTTCCAACTTCGACCTCTACACCCGCGACATCGTGGACATCACGGTCAAGGACGAGAAGACCTTCACCGTCCACCGCGAGAAGCCGGTCTGCACCTACGCCGAGATCAACGACTTCAACGTGCTGCCGGCGCACCTGGAGAAGCCGGTGTTCGACGCCGAACCGGCCGCCTACCGCCAGCGCTCCAAGTACGAGACGGACACCACCAATCCGGGGCTGTGGTACGGGCCCTACAAGGTGACGGCGGTCGAGCCCGGATCGCACGTGGTGCTGGAGCCGAACCCCACCTGGTGGGGAGCCCCGCCGCCCTTCAAGCGCGTGGTGGTCAAGGCCATCGAGAACACCGCGGCGCTGGAGGCCAATCTGCTCTCCGGCGGCGTCGACATGATTCCAGGCGAGGCCGGCCTGCTCTTCGACCAGGTACTGGCCTTCGAGAAGAAGCACGGGGCCAAATACACGGTGGTCTTCAAGCCCGGCCTGTTCTACGAGCACATCGACGTCAACCTGGACAACCCGGTGCTGGCCGATCCGCGCGTGCGCCGGGCACTCTTGCTGGCGGTGGACCGCGCGGCGATCTCCAAGCAGCTCTTCGAGGGGCGGCAGCCGGTGGCCGACAACCAGGTCAACCCGCTGGACCGCGTCTACAGCCAGGACTTCCCCCGCTACGCCTACGACCCCAAGGAGGCGGCGAAGCTGCTGGACGAGGCGGGGTGGAGCGAGAAGCGCGGCGGCATCCGGGTGAACGCCAAGGGCGAGAAGCTGTCGCTGGAGATCATGACGACCGCCGGCAACCGCTCGCGCGAGCTGTTGCAGCAGGTGTTGCAGGCGCAGTGGAAGCAGGCCGGCGTGGAGGTGCGCATCGTCAACGAGCCGGCGCGCGTGTTGTTCGGTCAGACCCTGCGCGAGCGCCGGAACAAGGGAATGGCGCTGTTCGCCTGGATGTCCTCGCCGGAGAACATCCCGCGCACGACGCTGCACTCCAGCATGATCCCCACCGCGGCGAACGGCTGGGCCGGGCAGAACTTCACCGGCTTCAAGAACCCGGAGATGGACAAGATCCTCGACGACCTGGAGACGGTGTGCGAGCCCGCGGCGAACCAGCGCCTGTGGACGCGCCTGCAGCAGATCTACGCCGAGGAGCTGCCGGCCCTGCCGCTGTTCTTCCGCGCCGACCCGCACATCCTGCCGAAGTGGGTCGACGGCATCGTGCCGACGGGGCACCAGTCGGCGACAACGCTGTGGATCGAGACGTGGAAGGTGAAGGAGTGAGGGGGATGGAAATCCATACCCTCCCCCGGCCCCGCCGGGGGAGGGAGGGACCCGCGAAGCGGGAGGGTGGGGGCCTGGTTTTCCCGGGAGACCTTGCCCCCACCCCACCCCTCCCCCGTCGGAGACGGGGGAGGGAGCGATCATGACCCGCTTCCTCGCCTCCCGCCTGCTTCAGGCGCTGGTCGTCCTGCTGCTGATGAGCATGCTGGTGACGGTGCTCATCGGCCTGATGCCGGGCGATCCCGTCGATCTGATGATCGCCGGCAACCCGCACGCCACGCCGGCCGACGCGGCGCGCCTCAAGGCGCTCTACGGCCTCGACCGGCCGCTGTGGGAGCGCTATGTCAACTGGCTGTCCGCCGCGCTGAGGGGCGACCTCGGCTATTCGCGCCTGTTCTCGCAGCCGGTGCTGACGGTGCTGATACCGCGCCTGCTCAACACGTTGATGCTGCTGGGGACGGCCTTCGTGCTGGCGATCTCCATCGCGCTGCCGCTCGGTGTCTATGCGGCCCGGCACCAGCATTCGCTGGTGGACGACGCGGTGAACCTGTTCTGCTTCGCCGGGATCTCGGTGCCGGCGTTCTGGCTGGCGCTGCTGCTGATCCTGCTGTTCGCGGTGAATCTCGGCTGGCTGCCGGCGTCCGGCCTGGGGCCGGTGGGCGAGGAAGGATGGCTGGCGCGGCTGCCGCACTTCGTGCTTCCTGTCGCGACGCTGACGCTGGCGAGCGTGGGCGCCTACACCCGTTACGTGCGCGCCTCCATGCTGGTGGAACTGCGGCAGGACTATGTGCGGACCGCCCGCGCCAAGGGCTTGGCCGAGGGGCAGGTGGTGTGGCGGCACACGCTGCGCAACGCCTGCATCCCCATCGTCACCATCGTGGCGCTGGAGTTCGGCACGCTGTTCTCCGGTGCGCTGGTGACCGAGACCATGTTCGCGTGGCCGGGCATGGGCAAGCTGATCTACGACTCGATCATGGGCAACGACGTCAACGTGGCGCTGGTGGCGCTGCTGCTGGCGACCGCCACCACGCTGGCCGGCAACCTGCTGGCCGACGTGGCCTACGCGGCGCTGGACCCGCGCATCACCTTCAAGGATGTGCGGTCGTGAGAAGCCGCTTCCTCCGCCGCTTCGCCCGCCACCGCCTGGCGACCGTCAGTGCCATCGTCCTGCTGCTGCTGGCGCTGGCGGCACTCGCAGCACCGTGGATCGAGGCGGCGCTGGGGGTGGACCAGACGGCCGTCAGCCTGCTCGACCGCTTCGCCCCGCCCTCGGCCGAGCACCCGCTGGGCACCGACGAGTTGGGGCGGGACGTGCTGGTGCGGCTGCTCTACGGCGGGCGGGTGTCGCTGTTCGTCGGTGTGGCCGCGGCGCTGGCTTCGGCGTTGATCGGCACGGGGATCGGGTTGCTGGCCGGGTACTTCGGCGGGCGGCTGGACGACGCGCTGATGCGCCTGACCGACGCCATGATCGCGCTGCCGCTGCTGCCGCTGCTGATCGTGCTGGCCGCCATCGACCCGACCCGCCTGGGCGTGCCGGCCGACTGGGTGTCGTCGGAGGACGCCAGCCTCGGGCGCATCGTCGTGCTGGTGGCGCTGTTCGGCTGGACCACGGTGGCACGGCTGGTGCGCGGAGCGACGCTGTCGGCGCGCCGGCGCGACTATGTGCTGGCGGCGGTGGCGCTGGGGGCGGGCAGCCGGCGCATCATGCTGACGCACATCCTGCCCAACGTCGCCGCCCCCGCGGTGGTGGCGGTGACGCTGACGGTCGGCAACGTGATCCTGCTGGAATCGGTGCTGAGCTTCCTGGGCTTGGGCATCCAGCCGCCGCTGCCGTCCTGGGGCAACATGCTGACCAACGCGCAGGAGCTGATCTCCACCGCACCCATGCTGGCGGTGTGGCCGGGGCTGTTCATCTTCGTGACGGTGATCGCCGTCAACCTGCTGGGCGACGGCTTGCAGGACGCGCTGGACCCGCGCACCGACGGGACGCGGTGAGGGTCAGGAAGCGTCCTTCAGCTCCTCCAGAAGCTCCGGGTGACGGTCGAGCAGGAACAGCAGGTTGCCCATCACCTTGCTCGGCTCCACCTCGCCGCGCTCATACTTCTGGAAGGCGTTCGGCCCGCCGCCGAGGATGCGCGCCGCCTCCCGCTGCGTGAGCCTGAGGCGCTTGCGGATGCGGCGCACCGTCGGCGGGGTGGGGATGCGGTCGGCCTGTTCCTTCAACGTGCGCAGGGCCTCATCGGCCGCGGCCATATCGTCGCCGATCAGCACCGCGTCGCCATACTCCGTTTCATCGTCCGGATAGTAGCCGGGAAGCTCCACAGTCTTCGACAGGCCCTTGTAGCGAACCGTGTGGGGACGCACCCCGCGCCGCAGGATGCGCCCGCGGTCCGAAATCATCGTTTCCGGAAGCTCAGGGGTCCGATCCAGCATGATCAACGCTCCTTGAACGACAACACCCGGAAGTCGGTCACGACGTCCGAGCGGAACTTGACGTACAGCACCAATCCCTGCGCCGGGACGTGGTAGACGTCCTGCCACTCGGTGTGATCACCGTACGAGGTCATGGACTTGTAGAAGTGGCGTGGCCGCATGCTCTGGATGACCTCGACGACACCGGCACGGTCGAAGCCGAGGGCCTGCGCATCGCCGAATGCGGCGAGCGTGATCGCAAGGCGCGAAGGCAACGACATCGCCGCCTTGAAAGCCTCCAGGTCATAGGTCGGGCGCCGCTTCTCCATGCCGCCAGCATGGCAGTAATATGGACGCGCACAAGGCCAAAATCCACCATTATGGTGGGCAGAACGTCACACGCCCCGCGGCAACAGCGTCTCCGCCAGTGTGGCCCAGTAGCTGGCGCCGATGGGCAACACCTCGTCGTTGAAGTCGTAGCGGGGGTTGTGCAGCTTGCAGCCCAAGGAGCTGCCGCCCTGCCCCAGCCAGACGTAGCAGCCCGGCCGCTCGTTCAGCATGTAGCCGAAATCCTCGGCCCCCATGGAAGGTTCGGGGTTCCAGGTCACGTTGGGCTCGCCCACCACGCGGGCGGCGACCGCGGCGGCCAGCCTGGCGTCGTCCTCGGTGTTGACGGTGGGCGGGTAGCCGGGGCGGATCTCGACCGTGGCGCTCGCACCGAAGCCGGCGGCGATGTTGGAGGCCAGCCGGGCGAGCTGCTCATGGATGCGGGTGCGCGTCTCGGGACGGAAGGTGCGGATGGTGCCGTGCAGCAGCGCCTCGTTGGGGATGACGTTGAAGGTCGTCCCGGCCTGCACCCAGGTGACCGACACCACTGCGCTGTCCTGCGGGTCGGCGCCGCGGCTGACCAAGCTCTGCGCCGCGGTCACGATGTGCGCGGCGACCAGAACCGGGTCGATGCCCTTGTGCGGCATGGCGGCGTGGCTGCCCTGCCCTTCCACGGTTACGGTGAACTGGTCGGCCGCCGCCATGACCGGGCCGGGATGCACGGCGATGGTGCCCGGCGGCAGGTCCGGCCAGTTGTGCATGCCGAACACGCGGTCCATGGGGAACTGCCGGAAAAGCCCCTGCTCGATCATGGCGCGGGCGCCGGCCTTGCCCTCCTCCGCCGGCTGGAAGATGAAGTGCACGATGCCGTCGAAGTTGCGCGTCTCGGCCAGGTAGCGCGCGGCCCCCAGGAGCATGGTGGTGTGCCCGTCGTGGCCGCAGGCGTGCATCTTGCCGGGCTGGGTGGAGGCGTGCACGAAGTCGTTCGCCTCGGGCATGGGCAGGGCGTCCATGTCGGCGCGCAGGCCGATGGTGCGCGAGCCCTGTCCCCGGCCGCGCAGCGTGCCGACCACGCCCGTGCCGCCGAGGCCGCGGTGCACCTCCACGCCGAATTCCTGGAGCTTGGCGGCCACGAGGTCCGACGTGCGGTGCTCCTCGTAGGCCAGCTCCGGGTGGGCATGGATGTCGCGGCGCCACGCCGTCATGTCGGCGTGGAACTCGGCGATGCGGTTGATGATGGGCATAGTGCTTCCGTTCAGTCCGGGACCTGCATACCGCGCTGCACCGCCGGGCGGGCGGCGATCGCGTCGTGCCAGCGCTTGATGTTGGGGTAGCGCTCCAGAAGTCCACCGCCCGCCACCGCCGCCGCGGCGATAAAGGGGAAGCAGGAGATGTCGGCGATAGAGTACTCCTCGGCCAGATACTCGACTTCGGCCAGCCGGTTCTCGAGCGCCTGATAGCTGCGCATCAGCTCGCCCTTGAAGAGGTCGATGGCGTAGGGGATCTTCTCCGGCGCGCGGACCGAGAAGCGGAACATGTCCAACGCCGTCGGCCCCAGGTCCGAGATGCCCAGCATCAGCCAGGACAGCGCCTCCGCCTTGGCCTCGCCCTGCGGCAGCAGGCGGCCGGTGCGCTCGGCGAAGTGCAGCAGAATGGCGCCGGAGCCGAACAGGCGGCGCTGCACGCCGCCCGGCAGCTCCTCCAGGATGGCCGGCAGCTTGCCGATGGGGCTGATCTTCAGATAGTCGCCCTGCTTGTTCTCCCCGGCCGCCATGTCGAGCTTGTGCACCCGGTAGCTGAGGCCCAGTTCCTCGAGCAGAATGGACGCCTTGTGCCCATTGGGCGTGGGGAACGTGTAGAGCGTGATCATCGGTACCGATCCTCCCGGTGCGAACTCTTCCTGCCACTTTGGCCGATTTGCACGCGGGGCGCCAGAGGGGGCGGAGCCGCGGCGCTTCCACGGCTGTTGAGCGCACAAGCCCCCTTTTCCCGGAGATTCCCATGCGCATCGCCATCCTGCCCGCCCTGCTTCTGGCCGCCGGGGCCGCACATGCGGCCGAGACGCTGGAGCGCCCCGTGCTGGAGGGCGACTGGGTGCCGCTGTCCAAGGCGGCCGAGTCGATCACCGGCCCGCTGCGGCTGACCGCCGGGGCCATCACCTTCGAGGGTGCCGAGCCGCTGCCCATCGAGCCGGTCGAGAGCGGCCCGCAGGGCACGCTCTACCGCGTGACGGCGCCGCGCCGGGTGGCGCTGAGGAACGGCAACACGATCTGCCCGGGCCCGGTGACCTACCTGCGCGTCACGCCGCAGGCCGCCGGCGACGGCGCCTTCGCGTTCTTCGAAACGCAGGACCGCCCCACCGACCGCGACCGCAGCACCTGCCTATGGAGCGTCTATGTGAAGCAGCAGTGAGGGGGGCGCCTACCGGGTTCGCGGCCGACGTGCGACGTGGCGGACGGACTCGATGGAGATGTACGGCCCGTCGTCGGCGTGGCGGATGCGGTAGAGGATGAAATAGTCGTAGTGCGCTACCGGGATGCGCCGGTAGCCGCCACCACGGTTGCGGTGGCGATAAGGGTGGTGGGCGAGGGAATCAGCCGCGTCCACCATTGCCTGGAGAACCGCATCACCGGCTGCGGGGTTTTCGGCGGAAATGTAATTGGAAATCCGGGTGGCCGCGACGAAAGCGGTGGGCGACCATCGAACGTCCATCAGCGCCGCCGCAGACGTTCTTCGAGCGCTTCAAAATCCGCAGGGTCGTAGATGCCCGCAGCCAGCTTCTTTCGGATCGGCGCGAACATCGCCTTGAACTCCTCATGGGAGAAGGTCCGCCCCGCCGCGATGTCCTCCTCGGAGGCGCGGATGTCCTCCAGCTCTTCTGGAGTCAGGTCGGCCTCGGACAGCTCGCGGTCCCAGAAATCGTCGGGCGAGCAGGGCTGCGGTCGGGTGGGCATGGCGGCACCTCGTGCGGTGGTCCAACCAATATGGCACACCGCCCAGTCCATTGCCACGGCACAGCCGGCGCACCCCCACAAACGCGAAGGGAGCCGCGAGGGCTCCCTTCCGTTCAACGATATGCCCGGCGTCGCTCAGTGCAGGTCGCGCACGTCGGCCAGCGTGCCCTTGATGGCGGCGGCCACGGCCATGGCCGGGCTGACCAGATGGGTGCGCCCGCCGCGGCCCTGGCGGCCCTCGAAGTTCCGGTTCGAGGTGGAGGCGCAGCGCTCGCCCGGCGACAGGCGGTCGGCGTTCATCGCCAGGCACATGGAGCAGCCGGGCTCGCGCCACTCGAAGCCGGCCTCGGTGAAGACCTGGTCCAGACCCTCCTGCTCCGCCTGCTCCTTGACGAGGCCCGAGCCGGGCACCACCAGGGCGCGGATGCCCGACGCCACCTTGCGGCCCTTGGCGACCGCGGCGGCGGCGCGCAGGTCCTCGATGCGGCCGTTGGTGCAGGAGCCGATGAACACGGTGTCCACCTTGACGTCGGTCAGCTTCTGCCCCGGCGTCAGGCCCATGTACTCCAGCGCCCGCTCGACGGCGGCGCGCTTGCCCGGATCGGCGACGTCGGCCGGGTTCGGCACGGTCGCGGTGATCGGCAGTACGTCCTCCGGGCTGGTGCCCCAGGTGACCTGCGGGACGATGTCGGCGGCGTTCAGCACTACCGTGGTGTCGTACACCGCGCCCTCGTCCGAGGGCAGCGTCTTCCAGTAGGCCACCGCCTGCTCCCAGGCGCCGGCCTTCGGCGCCAGCGGGCGGCCCATGACGTAGTTGAAGGTGGTCTCATCCGGCGCGATCAGGCCGGCGCGGGCACCGGCCTCGATGGCCATGTTGCAGACCGTCATGCGGCCTTCCATGGACAGGCCGCGGATCGCCTCGCCGGCGAACTCGATGACGTGGCCGGTGCCGCCGGCGGTGCCGATCTTGCCGATGATGGCGAGCACGATGTCCTTGGCAGTGACGCCCGGCGGAAGATTGCCGTCGACGCGGACCAGCATGTTCTTGGCCGGCTTCTGCTGCAGCGTCTGGGTGGCCAGCACGTGCTCGACCTCGGAAGTGCCGATGCCGAAGGCCAGGGCGCCGAAGGCGCCGTGCGTGGCGGTGTGGCTGTCGCCGCAGACGATGGTGGTGCCGGGCAGCGTGAAGCCCTGCTCGGGGCCGACGATGTGCACGATGCCCTGGCGGACGTCGTCCATCGGGAAGTAGCGCACGCCGAAGTCGTGGGCGTTCTTGTCCAGCGTCTCGACCTGGATGCGGCTCTCTTCCTCCTGGATGCCCTTCGAGCGGTCGGTGGTCGGCACGTTGTGGTCCGGCACCGCCATGGTCAGCTCCGGACGGCGCACCTTGCGGCCGGCCGTGCGCAGCCCCTCGAACGCCTGCGGGCTGGTCACCTCGTGGACCATGTGGCGGTCGATGTAGAGGATGCAGGTGCCGTCCTCCTGACGGTGGACGACATGGCTGTCCCAGATCTTGTCGAACAACGTGCGCGGCTTGGACATCGTGACGGCTCTCTCTCGCAGACGAACGGCCGGACGGCATCGATTTCCGGTCCGAGGCGGGCACAATAAACATGTGAACCGCGCGGGACAAGAAGAGTGCCGCGGGAATGGATACGAAGATGCGCCTATGCTAGCGTCACGCCGCTTTCCGTCAGGAGACCCCACCCGTGACCGACGCTCCCAGTCCCGATCTGGCCCGTTGCCCGCGCTGCGATCTGGTGTACCCGGCGGCGGAGCCGGCCTGCCCGCGCTGCCGCAGGATCCGGCAGACCAACGTGCTGATCACCACCACGCTCGTCATGCTGGTGATCCTGGCCGTGGTCGGCTGGATCGGCATGCAGTTGTTCTTCATGTGAGGAACACCCTTTTGCGCAGAGCGCCCGAGCGGCTTTCCGTTTGACGCGGGGCGGCGGGTGTGGTGGAACCCCGCCCATGACCGACACCTCCGTGACGACCACCGCCCGCACCTGCGGCGAATGCACCCTGTGCTGCAAGCTGATGGGCGTGCCCGAACTAAAGAAGCCGGCGGCGCGCCTGTGCGGGTCCTGCGACGTGGGCAAGGGCTGCACCGTCTATGAGGAGCGCCCGCCATCTTGCCGGAACTTCCAGTGCTTCTGGCTGATGGACGAGAATTTCCCCGAGGAGTTCCGCCCCGACCGCATTCACGCGCTAGCCGCCTTCAACGACACGCCGGACAGCTGCGTGCTGCATGTCGACCCGGCGTACCCCAAGGCGATGCGCAGCCCCGAGGTGCGGGCGCTCACCGACGCGCTGCTCAAGGCCTACGCCAAGGTCTTCGTGCTGAGCGGCAAGGAAAGCGCGCTGCTGACACGCTGACGCCGCCAACGCATGGCAGGCATCCCCGGCCGCGGCGCGGGATGCCTGCCGCTCCGTCCCGGTCTAGGATGCCCTGCATCGATGCAGGGGAGGGACCGGTGACGGAGCAGGCGGCCACGGCGCACCGTGCGCCCGGCGTGGCGATCTACGTGCAGCTCGCAGCGGTGGTGCTGTTCTGGGGCACCAACTGGCTGATCATAAAGGCGACGCTGCCGAACATCGGGCCGCTCACCTTCAACGCGCTGCGCATGTGCGGTTCGGCGCTACTGCTGGCGGCGCTGCTGCCGCTGCTGCTGGGCGCACCGCTGCTGCCGCGGCGCGGCGAACGAGCCATGCTGGGCGTGATCGGATTCCTGCAGATCGGCGGCATGCTGGGACTGAGCACCATGGGCCTGCAGAACGTGCCGCCCGGCCGCGCGGCCGTGCTGGTCTACACCATGCAGATCTGGGCGCTGCCCTTGGCCTTCCTGATCGCCCGCGAGCGGCCGTCCGGCCAGCGCATCATCGGCGGGCTGCTGGCGTTCGCCGGCGTGCTGGTGTTCTTCAACCCGACCCTGGTGGACTGGAGCGATAACCGCGCGCTCATGGGCAACGGGCTGCTGCTGACCTCGGCGATCTTCTGGGCAACGGCGGCTAGCCTCTACCGCCGGCGCGTCTGGCACACGCCCTTCTGGACCCAGACCTTCTGGCAGATCGCCGTCAGCGCCGTGGTTGTCGGCCCCCTAGGGCTGGCGCTGGAAGCCGGCCACCCCATCACCTGGACGCCGACGCTGATCGCGGCGCTGGCCTACAACTGGCTGATCGGCACCGCGCTTTGTTACTGGTGGTGGTCGAAGGCGCTCGCCGTGATGCCGGCGTCGCAGGCCGGACAGATCGTCTGCCTGGTGCCAATCACTGCGCTCCTGGAGAGCGCCCTGGTCTTCGGCGAACCGCTGACCGCCGGGGTGCTGCTGAGCGTCGGCCTGATCGCTGCGGGGATCGTCATCACGGCAAGGGCGAAATAAAGCCCTCCCCCTGCCCCGCAGGGGGAGGGAGGGACCCGCAAAGCGGGAGGGTGGGGGCAAGGTCTACCCGAGGATCCGGAATTCGCGAAGCTCGGTTAAACACGAAGCAACAAAGATATAGAAGATTCGCAAAGACTTGAGTGTCCGCGTGCTTGAACGCCGGGAAAGAGGCGGAGCTGGGCGAAGTGGCTTTGTGAATCTTGGATATCTTTATTGCTTCGTGTTTAGGCGCGGGTACCAGGGGCAAGGATTCTCGGGATGACCTTGCCCCCTCCTAACCTCCCCCACCGGAGGCGGGGGAGGGACTCTTTCTATTTTTTTGCTACTCGGCCGCCTTGTAGATCTCCCCGCCCTGGGCGCGGAACGCCTCCGCCATCTCGGCCATGCCGGAGTTGGCGTAGTCGCGCACCTCCTGGGTGATCTTCATCGAGCAGAACTTCGGCCCGCACATGGAGCAGAAGTGTGCCACCTTCGCACCCTCGGCCGGCAGCGTCTGGTCGTGGAAGCGCTCCGCCGTCTCCGGGTCGAGCGACAGGTGGAACTGATCGCGCCAGCGGAACTCGAAGCGCGCGCGGCTGAGGGCGTCGTCGCGCAGGCGGGCCGCCGGGTGGCCCTTGGCGAGATCGGCGGCGTGTGCGGCGATCTTGTAGGTCACCACGCCCACCTTCACGTCGTCGCGGTCGGGCAGCCCCAGATGCTCCTTCGGCGTGACGTAGCAGAGCATCGCCGTGCCGAACCATCCGATCATCGCGGCGCCGATGCCACTGGTGATGTGGTCGTAGCCCGGCGCTATGTCGGTCACCAGCGGCCCGAGCGTGTAGAACGGCGCCTCGCCGCACAATGCCAGCTGCTTGTCCATGTTCTCCTTGATCTTGTGCATCGGCACGTGGCCGGGGCCCTCGATCATCACCTGCACGTCGTGCTTCCAGGCGATCCTGGTCAGCTCGCCCAGCGTCTCCAGCTCGGCGAACTGGGCGGCGTCGTTGGCGTCGGCGATGGAGCCCGGACGCAGCCCGTCGCCCAGCGAGAAGGAGACGTCGTACGCCTTCATGATCGCGCAGATCTCTTCGAAGTGCGTGTAGAGGAAGTTCTCCTTATGGTGCGACAGGCACCACTTGGCGAGGATCGAGCCGCCGCGCGACACGATGCCGGTCACCCGCTTGGCGGTCAGCGGGATGTGGGCGAGGCGCACGCCGGCGTGGATGGTGAAGTAGTCGACACCTTGCTCCGCCTGCTCGATAAGCGTGTCGCGGAAGATCTCCCAGGTCAGGTCCTCGGCCTTGCCATTGACCTTCTCCAGCGCCTGGTAGATCGGCACGGTGCCGATGGGCACGGGCGAGTTGCGGATGATCCACTCGCGCGTGGTGTGAATGTTGCGGCCGGTGGAGAGGTCCATGACGGTGTCGGCGCCCCAGCGGATCGCCCACACCATCTTGTCCACCTCCTCGCCGATCGAGGACGCCACCGCCGAGTTGCCGATGTTGGCGTTGATCTTGGTGAGGAAGTTCCGGCCGATGATCATCGGCTCGGCTTCGGGGTGGTTGATGTTGGACGGGATGATGGCGCGGCCGCGGGCGATCTCGTCGCGCACGAACTCCGGCGTGATCACGTCGGGGATGCTGGCACCGAACGGCTCGCCGTCGCGAGCACTCTCCAGCGCCGTGGCACGGCCGAGGTTCTCGCGGATGGCGACGTACTCCATCTCCGGGGTGACGATGCCGGCGCGCGCGTACGCCATCTGCGTCACCGCCTTGCCAGGCAGCGCCCGCAGCGGCCGACGCGCCGAGCCGGGGTGTACGTCGAGGTTGCGCGCCTCGCCGGGCCGAAGGCCGTCGTCCTCGGGGCGCACGGCGCGGCCGTCGTACTCTTCGACGTCGGCGCGCCCGCGAATCCAGGCTTCGCGCAACGCGGGCAGGCCCTTGCGGATGTTCACCGCCACATCGGGATCGGTGTAGGGGCCAGAGGCGTCGTAGACGCGCACAGGCGGCTCGCCGCCGCCCACGCAGATTTCGCGCAGCGCTACGCGTACACCCCGCTCGCCCGGCACGTACACCTTGCGCGAGGCGGGCAGCGGCCCGGTGGAGACGGAGAAATTGGCGTCGGACAGGTCTTTGGGCACGGTCGGTCTCCTTCGGTTGTCGAGGAGATCCGGTCACATTGTGCGGAAGAAGGCGCGGGTATGGTGAGGTTTATGGTGAGATTTCGGTCCCGCAGCGGTTCCCTCCCTTCGCCGGTATGAGCCGGATCAGGTTCGAAGGGTCACCACGTCGCCGGAGCCATGCTTGGACGCTGGCCGGCCGGTGGTATCTCAGCCCCCTACGGGACCCCCCTGGAACGAAGGCATCATGCTGTGCGTGTTGAGAGGCATTGTCAAATGGGAAAGCACGTGGCCGGAACTACGCTCGGCACAGCCATGTTGCTCTCGATGTGAGTAGAGAGAGACATGCCCATGCTCAGGAACGACCAGATCCACCCGGACAAGCGGATCCGGGATGCCGTCAATCACCACTTGGCCGAGGACGAATATGTCGACGGCACCGACATGGAGGTGACTGTCCGGGACGGCGCGGTGACGCTGGTCGGCAGCGTAGCGTCGGTCGAGGAAGTGCACCGTGCGGAGGCGCTCGTCGCCACCATTCCCGGCGTGACGCAAGTGACCAATCACCTGGGTGTGCGCCGGACAGCACAGGCTGCAGCGGCGATGGCCGAGATCGGCTCCAGCCCCAGTGACGCCGACACCCACACCACCGGCGTCATCGGCGACATGAACGAGCCGGCGACGCTGAAAGCCGCGCACACCAACTCGCTGACGAGGCGGTAGCCCCGACGCCGAACGCCCGCCGCGGGGATACCCCGGGCGGGCGCCGAAACTCTCGAACAGCGGCAAGGAGCCGGCGGATTACTCCGCGGCGGCCTTGTTCATGCCGCGGCCGGTGGTGCGCTCCGAGATGCGGGCCGCCTTGCCGCGGCGGTCGCGCAGGTAATACAGCTTGGCGCGGCGCACGTCGCCCTTGCGGACCAGCTCGATCGAGTCGATGCGCGGGCTGTACAGCGGGAACACGCGCTCCACGCCTTCGCCGTAGCTGATCTTGCGCACGGTGAACGAGGAGTTCACGCCGGCGTTCTTGCGGGCGATGCACACACCCTCGTAGGCCTGCACGCGCTCGCGCGTGCCTTCGACCACCTTCACGTTCACGCGGAGCGTATCGCCCGGCGAGAATTCCGGAATGGCCTTGCCGCCGAGGGCCTTCTCGATCTGCTCCTGCTCGAGCTGCTGCAACAAGTTCATGACACTACCCCTTTTCCTCGGCGCGCCTCTCGGCGGACCGTCACTCCGTCGTTCCACTCGGCCTGCGTTTGCGGGCCATCTTCTCCGGCACCGGACGACTCGCTTGGTAGCGGGACCACAGGTCGGGCCGTCGGGCCCGGGTGATCCGCTCCGCCTCGGCGAGCCGCCAGGCGCGAACCTTTTCATGGTGGCCGGAGAGCAAGACCTCCGGCACCGACCGCTCCACACCCAACCCGTCGCTCCAGACGGCGGGCCGCGTGTAGTGGGGATACTCCAGCAATCCCCGTTCGAAACTCTCTTCGTCGGCCGTCGCCACGTTCCCCATGACGCCGGGCAGCAAGCGCACCACGGCGTCGATCAGGGCAAGCGCGGCCGGCTCGCCGCCGGACAGCACGAAATCGCCGAGGCTGACCTCCTCGACCTCGTGCGCCTCCAGCACCCGTTCGTCGACCCCTTCGTACCGACCACAGAGCAGCGTGACCACCGGGGTCGCCGCCAGCTCCTTGACCAACGTCTGGTCCAGCACCCGACCGCGCGGCGACAGGTAGACCACCCGGCCGCGGCCCTCGGTTCCCGGCAGGCCGCAGGTCGTGGTGAGTGCGGCGTCCAGGACGTCCGGCCGCATCACCATGCCCGCACCCCCGCCGAAGGGGGCATCGTCGACGGAGCGGTGTTTATCGCGCGCAAAATCGCGGATGTCCACTGATTCCAGCGACCACACGCCATTTTCCAGCGCCTTGCCCGCGAGGCTGTGGCCGAGCGGCCCCGGAAACATTTCCGGGAACAGCGTCAGCACCTTGACGGTCCAGGCGAGCGGGCCGGAAGCGCCGTGGTTCACAGCTCCGACTCCTCTCCGCCCTGGCCGTCCGGCCTCGCTTCCACCACCGCGGGCGGGTCGACGACCACCCGTCCGCCCTTGACGTCCACCACCGGCACGCAGGCCTTGGTGAACGGCAACAGCTCCGTGGCGCCCGACTCCGTGCGGATCTCCAGCACGTCGCCGCCGCCGAAATCATAGATCGCCTTCACGATCCCGAACGGTTCACCCGCCGCCGTCTCGACACGCAAGCCGATGAGGTCGGCGTGGTAGAACTCGTCCTCGTCCTCCACCTCCGGAAGGGCGGCGCGGTCGACGTAGAGCCGCACGCCGGCCAAGTCCTGCGCCTGCTCGCGGGTGGATATCCCCTCCACGCGGGCGAGCCACAAGTCCTTGACAGTGCCGTTGAGCGTCACGTGGAAGACCCGCTTGCCGCTCTCGTCGGTCAGCGGCCCGTACTCGGCCACGGCCTTGGGATCCCCGGTGAAGCTGCGAAGCTTCACGAGGCCCCGCACGCCGTGCGAGCCGGCGAACTGACCGATGCAGACCTTGGCGGACATGGGACGATATCAGGCGACAGCGTAGGTTGGGTTGAGCGCAGCGAAGCCCAACAGTGTCCGCGATGCGAACGCGTTGGGCTTCGCCTGCGGCTCAACCCAACCTACGACCTCCCTCACTCGCCGGCCGCGGCAGCCGCGGCGGCAGCCTTGGCGCGCTCCTGGGCCTTGGCCTTCGGGGCGGACTTCTTCGGGGTCTCGCGGATCGCGGGCTTCTCGACCAGGCCAGCGTTGGCGAAGAATAGCACCACGCGGTCCGTCGGCTGGGCGCCGACCGACAGCCAGTGCTTGGCGCGCTCGGCGTCGAACTGCACACGATGCTCGTGCTCGCGCGGCAGCATCGGGTTGTAGGTGCCGATCTTCTCGATGAAGCGGCCGTCACGCGGGCTGCGGGCGTCGGCGACGACGATCGAGTAGAACGGGCGCTTCTTGGCGCCACCGCGGGCCAGACGGATCTTCAGAGCCATAGGTCGAAACTCTCTCTCTTGGTCAGGTGGTTGAACGAAATCCGCCGTCAGGCGGGGAGATGGCAGACCGCCTCGATCCGGTTTCCATCCGGGTCGAAGACGAATCCGGCGTAATAGTCGGGGTGGTAGCGCGGCCGCAGGCCCGGCGCGCCGTTATCGCGCCCGCCGGCCTTCAGCGCCGCCTTGTAGAAGGCGTCCACCGCGGCGCGGTCCTTGGCACGGAACGCGATGTGCACGCCGGCCGCGGGACCCTGCGCCTCGTCCTCCGGCGGCACGCCGATCCAGAAGTGCGGGTGCGCATCGCCGTAGCCGGCCGACTGGTCGAAGTCCATCATCCGGCGATAGCCGACGGCGGCCAGAACCTTGTCGTAAAATGCCTTGGCGCGCTCGATGTCGGTGACCGGCAGCGAGATGTGGTCGATCATCCGAACGGCCCTTTCCCGCCACCGCCGAAGCCGCCGCCCCCAAAACCGCCACCCATGCCGCGCGGCAGCAGGTTGCCGAGGCCGCCGCGCATCAGGCCCTTCTTACCCAGCTTCTGGACCTGCTTCATCATCGAGCGCATGTCCTCGAACTGCTTCAGGAGCTTGTTGACCTCCTGCACCGAGGTGCCCGAGCCGGCGGCGATGCGCTTGCGGCGCGACGCCTTGATCAGTTCGGGCGACTTGCGCTCCTTCTTGGTCATCGACGAGATGATCGCCTCCTGGCGCTTGATCATCTTGTCGTCGATGTTGGCGTCCTTGAGCTGGTTCTTGATCTTGCCGATGCCCGGCAGCATGCCCATCAGGCCGGACATGCCGCCCATCTTGCGGAGCTGCTTGAGCTGCGACGCCATGTCGTCGAGGTCGAAGCCCTGCCCCTTCTCCAGCTTGCGGGCAAGCTTCTCGGCCTCTTCCTGGTCGATGGTCTCAGCCGCCTTCTCGACCAGCGACACCACGTCGCCCATGCCGAGGATGCGGCCAGCGATGCGGTCGGGATGGAAGGCCTCGAGCGCGTCGATCTTCTCGCCCACGCCCAGCAGCTTGATCGGCTTGCCGGTGATCTGGCGCATCGACAGCGCCGCACCGCCGCGGGCGTCGCCGTCCACGCGGGTCAGCACGATGCCGGTGATGCCGATCTTGTCGTTGAAGTTGGTGGCGACCGTCACCGCGTCCTGGCCGGTCATGGCGTCGGCGACCAGCAGCGTCTCGACGGGCCTGGTGGCGTCGCGCACCGCCGCGACCTCCGCCATCAGCTCCTCGTCGATGGCGAGGCGGCCGGCGGTGTCGAGCATCACCACGTCGTAGCCTTCGCGGCGGCCGGTCTCTATCGCGCGCTTGGCGATGTCCACCGGTCCCTGGCCCATAAGGATGGGCAGCGTGGCGATACCGGTCTGCTCGCCCAGCACGCGGAGCTGCTCCTGCGCGGCGGGGCGGCGCACGTCCAGCGACGCCATCAGGACCTTCTTGCGCTCCCTGGTCTTGAGGCGCAGCGCGATCTTGGCCGTCGAGGTCGTCTTGCCCGAGCCCTGCAGGCCGACCATCAGGATCGGCACCGGCGGGGCGGCATTCAGGTTGATTGCCTCGCCCTGGCCCAGCATCTCGACCAGGTTGTCGTGAACGATCTTGATGACCTGCTGGCCCGGCGTGACGGAGCGCAGCACCTCCTGACCGACGGCGCGCTCCTTCACCTGGGCCACGAACTGCTTGACCACGGGCAGTGCGACGTCGGCCTCCAGCAGCGCCACGCGCACTTCGCGCAACGCGGCGGAGACATCCTCCTCGCTCAGCGCGCCGCGGCGGCGCAGCTTGTCGAAGATGTCGCCCAGACGTCCGGTCAGGCCTTCGAACATGTGGTCCTCAAAGCTCCAAAATGGGCTCCATAGGCCCCGCCGGCCGCCCCAAACGCAAACGCGCCAGTGCGCGACACTCGCGGACTGGCTGGTACCCCGCAGGGCACGGCGTCGAGGGGATCGACGGGAACTGGAGGCCGGACAATACGGATCGGAGGTGCGGGAGTCAACGTCTACGCCATAGACCTCTGCCCGCGCCCACCGAAACGCGCATGGACACACCTAAAGCATGGTTTTATCCACTTGTTTTAACGAAATTATTTGTTTCGGTTAACGCTTTCTTTGCGGCTTGCGGGCAAGCTTTCCCGCCTCACCATTCAAGGGTCCGACGCGATGCAGACATCGCAAGGCTTCGGTTCGAATTCGCCGCGCACGAAGCTTACCCAAAGCCAACTGAACGCGATTCTGTTCCGGCACCAGGCGTTCCGGAAAAGCCAGCCCGGCGGGGTGCGCGCCAATCTGAAGATGCGCGACCTGTCGCACCTGGACCTGTCGGGCATTGACCTGTCGGACGCCGACCTGTCAGGCGCCAAGCTGTTCAGCGCGCGACTGACCGGCGCCAACCTGCAGAACGCCAACCTGTACGCCGCCGACCTGCGCCTGGCCAACCTGGAAAAGGCCGATCTGCGCCGCGCCGATCTGCGCGGCGCCTGCCTGCGCGGCGCGGTGCTGAGCGAAGCGGTGCTGGTGGAGGTGGACCTGCGCGACGGCACGCTGCTGCACTACTCCGAGAGCGGCGACGTGCGTGAGCACCAGTTCGACAACGTCATCGCCTCCGAACTGACGGCCGCGACGATCCGCGCCGCCGACCTGTCGCGCGCCAAGCTGGCCAACTCGTTCGTCATGCAGACAGACCTGACCGATTCGATCCTGCGCGGCACCAAGTTCCAGCGCGCCAACCTCACCAACGCCAATTTGACCGGCTGCGATCTGACCGACGCCGACCTGTCGGAGGCGAACCTTGCCGGCGCACGGCTGTCGGGCGCGGTGCTGACCGGGGCCGCCATCGGACGGGCCAACTTCACCAACACCAACCTGATCGGCGCCATCCTGGACTCGGGCCAGTTGCGCTCGCCCAACCTGGCCGGCGCGATCACCGCCAAGGCACTGGAGAACGCGGACGGGACGTTGAAGACGATCATCGCCGCGCATCTCTCCTGGATCGACAGCGGCGGCAAGGAAGGCAAGCGCGCCGACCTCACAGCCGTCGACCTGTCCGGGCACAAGCTGGACGGCATCAACCTGTCGGCCGGCATCCTCCAGTGCATCACGCTACGCGGCGCCTCGCTGGCCTGCGCGTCGCTGGCGATCGCCGACCTGTCGCTGGCCGACCTGCGCAAGGCGAACTTCGCTGGGGCGGATCTCCGCGGCGTGAACTTGGAGCGCGCGACTCTGTCCAACGCCAACCTGTCGGACGCCAAGCTCGGCCCCGTCCACATTCAGACCATGAGCGGCCACGTCTGGCGCGCCAATCTCCAGCGCAGCCGCCTGGGCATGGCGACGCTGAGGAACGCCGACCTGCACAAGGTGAACCTGGCCGGAGCCAACCTGGTGGGCGCCGACCTGCGCGGCGCCAACCTCGCCGAGGCGGACCTGACCGGCGCCGACCTGACGGGCGCGGATATCGAGGGCGCGATCTTCACCGACGCCATGCTGGGCGACGTGATCGGGCTTGAGCTGCCGTAAACCTACCGCCGCCGGGCCCATTCGCCCGAGGTGTAGGCGGTGCGGACGTGCTTGACCAGCAGGTTGCGCGCCTCGATGAGCTGCGCCATGCGTTCACGGCAGCCGACCATGCCCGTGTCGGGGTGGTAGATCGGCGCCAGTTCGCGGAAGCGGCGCACCACGCGGTCTTCGTCGAAGCACCACTCGTTCACGAAGCCGAACAACGCGGCGGCGTCGCGCACCTGCTTCAACCCGCCCGCCAGCGGCTGGAACGACACCCGCTCCAGCGCGTTGGCGAGCGCCTTGTTGCGGTACTCCAGCGTCTCCAGCTTGCCTTCCAGCCGAGCGACCTCGCCGACCGGCAGCAGGCGCCACCCCTCGGCACCGCCCAGCGCCGCGGCGAGCGCCCGGCGGATCGTCGCGTCGTCGAGGCCCGGGGCGAGGCGCAGTTCGAGGTGCGCGGGTACGTCATCATCGGGAACGCCAGGGTCCGGCACCGCATCGGCGCCGAGCAGCAAGGCGGCGCCTGCCAGCGCCGCAGCCTCGCAGCCGCGCCGGTCGGCCAGCTCCAGGATGGCGTCCCGGAAGCGGGCGCCGCAGGGGACGGTGTAGAGCACGCTGTGCGCACTCCGCGCCGGGGCGGTCGCAGCAACGGCGGACGGAAACGCCCCGACCAAGGACCGGCCGTGCACGTCGGACCGATAGTCCAGCGCGTCCAAGGGAAAGCCATCGGGAGCGGTCATGAGCGGCACCAAGGTGTAGTGCGTGCGCGCGAGTCTAACGCAAGTGGTAGATTCCACGCAACCTTCGTCAAAATCGCGCCATCGGACACGAGCGCGCACTCCGGCGCGCCGGAGGCTGCGGCCTTGCCGCCACACGCCTCCGTAGGAGTCCCCATCGGCCAAGGGGCGGAGCGGTGTTGGACCGGGTGGCCGACCGGGCACTCAGCCGAAGAACCGTGACACGCCTGCCACACCGCCAGCCAAAGCGGAACCGCCGCAACGCCTCCGGCACCAGGGTTGCTCAACTCTAGACCGTTGATTCGGGCCGGAAAAGCACGCGCCCAGAGTACCGAAAGGCGCCTACTCGGCCGGAAGATATACCCCCACGAGACAGGATGGGCGTTTGCCTACACCTCTCACGCCGTTTCCTGCCGACGAGCCCGCGCGCATCCTCTGACAGCGATGGCGGTCTCTGTACCCGTGGGGGCAAGGTTCTTGGGGCGATCTTGCTCCCACCCTCCCCACTGCGTGTGGGCTCCCCTCCCCCGCGAGAGGCGGGGGAGGGTTTTCTTTCGTTTCTATCGCCTTATCGACGCGGACTTCGTCGGCAAGCGGTCGAGCAGATCGTTGATATAGGCGTCTTCGGTCTTGCCGGACATGGCGGCGAAGCCCTTCAGCATCTGGCCGCCGAAGTTGAACACGCTGGTCAGGTCGATGCGCCAGTTCCCCCCTTCCCGCACGAAATCGGCAGGCACCAGCGCCGGCTTGTTGTCGACCAGCAGCAGCGCCGATGCCCGGTCGCCCCTGACCCGCACCGGGCCGAGCGCACTCTGTGCGATCACGTTGGGGCCAAGCCAGCCCTGCTGCACCGCGTGGTCGGTGAGATCGCCCAGCCCCATGCGCCGCAACTCGGTGGGGGACAGGTAGCGGCGCAGGCCCATGGCGGCGAACTTCTCGCCCGGCTCCAAACGGCCGATCGCCACCATGTCACCGTTGCGCGCGGCGGTGCGCACGGACTCCAGCTTCTGCACGGTCGCCTGCGAGAGCAGCGGCACCACCGCCGCACCCCGCTTCTGCTGGAGGGCGCTGCGCGCCTTTTCGAAGACGGCCGAGACCTGCTTCTCCTCCTCCGACTGGGGCGGCGGTGGCGGGGCCGCAACGGCGGGAGCCGCGATCAAGAACAGGAAGACAGCCAGAAGAACTTTGCGCATGCTCAAGCCCGAGGTTGATCCGGGCGCCTACTTCTTCGCCTCGACACCGAAGAACTCGAGCTGCCAGCGCATCTCGTCTTCGGTCATCGGGTAGTCGACGCCGTCCCGAGCATTAAGCGCCGACTTTGGCGGAATCTGGGCGAGGCGCAATTGCGCCTGCTTGGCAAAGCGCATGGACAGGCCGGCGCGCCACACCAGCGCGGTAACGGCACGCGCCGAATGCGCGGTGACGATGCGGTCCACCGTGCCGAGCGGTACGCCGACCAGTTCCGCCAGCCCGGCCATGACGAAGGCGCGGTCGCCCTCGGCCAGCGCGCCGTCCAGCAGCCTCTCCGTCAGCTTGCCTTCCCTGTTAAGGCGCGCCGCGCGGTCGGTCGGCCGCTCGGCCGGCTTCTCCTCCGCCTCGTCGGCCCACAGGTCGACGGAGCCGCGCGGCTTGGCGGCCTCACCGGCCGCGACGCGCTCGCGCACGGCCTCCGCCAGCCGGCGCGCCGCCTCCGGCTCCAGGTCGTTGCGGTCCTGCAGGACCTTGAGGAGGTTGTCGGCCACGAAGCTGGCCAATCGCGCGACGGCGCGGGCCGGCAGCTTGGGCCGGCGCACCAGGGGGGCGTGCCAGGGCTCGTGCCGGGGCGCGTCGTCGATGATGCGGTCCAGCGTCTCCTCGCGGATCTGCGCGGAGGCGTTGCCGAGAAGAGCGGTCACCGCCGCTTCGTCGTCCGAGCGCGCGATGGCGTCGGCGACCGAGGCCGACACGTCGCGCCGCCACGCGATGGCCGACAGCGCGCCGGCCACCGGCCCCATCATGATGATGTCGAGCAGATCCTCCTCGGTGAGGATCGGCGAGTGCTGGAGCACCGGGCCGCAGACCGACAGCTCGACGTCGCGGGCCAGCGCGTTGATCACGGCATGCGGCGCGTTGGGCAGCGCCTTCAACGCATCGGCGAGGATCACGCGGATCTCGGTCGCCTGGTCGCGGGCCAGCGTCTCCAGGCACTCGACCGTCATGCGCTCGAGCTGCAGGAGCTGGTCGGCGGGCATGTCGGGAACAAGGCCGGCAATCTTGTGGGCCAGCGCGCCGCGCACGGACTGCTCGGCGTCGTTGGCCAGCAGCAGATCCGCCTGTCGCGGCGTGCCGGCGTTGGTGGCGATGGCCTCCCGCACCTCGGGCGCAGCGTCGGCGGCAAGGTAGTAGAGCAGCTCCGGCCGGGTCGCGGGATGCTCGGCCACACGGCGTCTGACCGCAGGGTCCTCGCTCCGCACCATCGCCTTGGCGGCGTCGAAGTCGCTGGGGTCGAACGTCCGAGTGGGGTCGTGGCGGGTCACGGCACGGTCTCCGCAACGGAAGGGGCGGGAATGGGATCGGGTGCGAAGGCGTAGTTGCCCTTGCCGCGCCCCTTGGCGGCGTACATGGCGGCGTCGGCGCGGTCGGTCAGCTCCTGCACGGTCTCGCCGGCGCCGGGCCGTTGCACGGCGATGCCGATGGACAAGCCGAGCGGCTTCTCCGGGCTGGCCGAGAGGTGGCTCAGCGACCGGATGCCGGCCAACAGGCGCTCCGCCACGGTCCGGGCGCGATCCTCGTCGGTGCGGCCCAGCCACAGCACGAACTCGTCGCCGCCCAGCCGTCCGGGCAGATCGCCCGGCCGCACGCCGTTGGTCAGCAGCCGGCCAATCGCCTTGAGCACCAGGTCGCCCTGCTGGTGGCCGTGCAGGTCGTTGACCGCCTTGAAGTTGTCGAGGTCGACGTAGAGCAGCGCCGAGGGGCCGGTCTCGCGCATGGCGAGCTGTTCCTCCAGCCGCTCGAAGAAGGTGCGGCGGTTGAACAGGCCGGTCAGTCCGTCGCGTTCCGACAGGCGGCGCAGCCGCTCCTGATAGGCCCAGTGCGCGTGCGCGATGCCGAGCTGGTCGGCCACGCCGGATATCAACTGCCGGTCCTCGTCGTCCCAGGGGGCGGCGTAGTCGCCGCGCCAGACCACCACGGCGCCGTTGACGGCCTGCTGGTACTCGGTGCGCGCCGCCAGGATGCGGGTGTGGCCGAGCACGGCCAGCACCGGGTCGTCGATCGCCGCCACCTGCCGCAGGGTGGGCAGCAGCGCATCCGGTGCCATCTCGTCGGGCGCGGCGTCGCCGCCGAAGTCGATGGCCAGATCGAGCTGTCCCTCCTCGCCGGAGCGGTAGATGCGGCAGCCCTCGGCGCCCAGCGCGCGCGCCGTCTCGGCGGCGGCGACACCCAACGCCTCGGTCGCGTCCAGACGGTTCCGCAGCGTGTGCACGATATGGGCGAGCAGCTTCTCGCGGTTGCGCACGCGGGCCAGTTCGGCCGAACGCGTCACGGTGTCGGTCACGTCGCGGCACACGCCGCGCGCCCCCACCCACTGCCCCTGCCCGTCGTATAGCGGCAGCGCCGAGGCGACGACGCAGGCGTGGGTGCCGTCGGCGCGCTTCAGCCACAGCTCCGTCTGGTCGATCGGGCGGCGGGCGTCGAAGGGCAGCAGCAGGTCTCCCCACTCGTCCACCGCGATCTCGTGCGGGTGGCGGCCGATCAACGCCTCCGGCGCGTAGCCGAGCGCGCCGCGGGTGGTGACGAAGACGAAGCGGCCGTCCGGCCCGGTCTCCCAGGCGAAGTCGCTGGAGACCTCGACCAGATCCTTGTAGCGCCGGCGCGACTCGGTGAGCGTGTGGCGGAGCTGGCGTTCCAGCGTGGCGTCGCGGCCGAGCAGCAACGTGCCGCCGTCGGGCAGCGGCACCGCCGCCCATTCGATCACCATGACGCCGCGCGGCACCTGGACCGGCACCGAGCGCAAGCCCGGCGCAACGCTGGCCGCGGCGAGCCAGCCGCTCACGTCCGGCAGCCAGCGCGGGTCGCCGTCCAGCAGGTCCTGCGCCGCGGCGTTCGCCTCCGTGACCTGGAGGTCGACACCCAGGCGGAACGCCGGTCCGGGGTAGGAGGCGACGACGGAGGACGGGTGGACCACGGGCGGCTGCGGCGTCATATGCAGAGGATACGCGCCAAATGCTAAAGATTGTTAATGGTGAATGCAATCAACCAACGCGCGTCGGCAACGCCCTTGCCCGTAGCGGCGGCGTCGCTCATTGTCAGCGCATGACTGCTTCCCTCTCCGACATCGGGGTCTGGATCTTCGACCTCGACAACACGCTGTACCCGGCGTCCTGCAATCTCTTCGCCCAGGTGGACCGTCGCATCGGCTCGTTCATCGCCGAGCATTTCGGCATTCCCTACGATGAGGCGCGCGCGATGCAGAAGCGCTTCTTCCGAGAGCACGGCACCACGCTGCGCGGCCTGATGGTCGAGCACGACGTGGAGCCGGAGCCCTTCCTGGAATACGTGCACGCCATCGACGTGACGCCCGTCGCCCCCTCGCCGGCCCTGGACCGGGCGCTGGAGAAGCTGCCGGGGCGCAAGGTCATCTACACCAACGGCTCGGTCCGGCATGCCAACAACGTTACGGACCGGCTGGGCATCACGCACCATTTCGATACGGTGTTCGGCATCACCGAGGCCGACTACATCCCCAAGCCCGATCCGCGTCCTTATGTCGCGCTGGTCGAGCGGCACGCCATCGATCCCCGCCGCGCCTGCATGGTCGAGGACATCGCCCGCAACCTGGTGCCCGCGCACGCCATGGGCATGACCACCGTGTGGGTGCGCAGCGAAGCCGACTGGGCCCGCCCGGACGCAGGCGGCGTGGGTACCGGCACCCACATCGACCACGTCGCCGACGACCTGATCGCCTGGCTTGAGGGCGTGGGAGCCTGAGGGACGACCATTACCTCACAGGTTATCGACTCTCGTCCTCGCCGCCGGTCTCATGGGTCCGAACCATGCCGAACCGAGGGAGGACACCCATGGCGGGATCGGGGCCGGTCGTCTTTATCGTTTCCCTTCACGTCAAAGCCGGCTGCGAGGATGAGTTCCAGCGCCTCCTCGTGCCGGTGCTCGACGCCATGCGGCACGAGGCGACCTTCATCAACACCGTGCTGCATCAAGATCCTGCCGATCCCGCGCGGTTCATGCTGTACGAGACGTGGGCGGACCTGGACGACGTCGCAGAGGTCCAGATGAAGCGCGCCTATCGGAGCGCCTACGAGGCCCGCCTGCCCGACCTCCTCCGCGAACCCCGGCAGGTCCAGGTCTGGCGGCCCTTGCGCGGAGACTTCACAGCCTTCGCGGGACGGACGAACCCGGCTCAGCCGACCGGCGTCGTCTCCGCGGGCGGGACGGCGGGTATGCCGTAGATCTCGTCCTCGGTGCGGCCGCAGCCCTCGCAGCGGCCGTCCTCGCCGATCACGCAGATCCCCACGCAAAGGTTGTCCTCGTCTTCCATCATACTACCCGAGCACAGTTGTTCCGAAGGCGGAAGTGGCACCGCGGGGCCGTGCCGTCAAGCCTGTGCCGGGGGACCAGCGCGACCTAACACCGTTTGCGGCGCAAACACGTCGGGCCGCCCTTCGGTTGGTCCAACCTACGGGGCGGATGAAACAACTTGAAACACCATGAAACAGTAAAACAGGGTCTGTTTCATTCGTCCGGCTCCGCACGGGCACACTCGCCCCTATGAGACAAAAATCCTATCGCGAGTTGGCGCGTTTGGCAAGCCGATGATCGTCACTGCGCTTTTGGCGAGACCCGGCAGGCGAAGGGCGGGGAAGCCTGCGCCTCCCCGCCCTCGCGTTTCCCCCCGAAATTTCGGGTGCGCCGCCGGATTGTTCCGGGGCTCGGGCCACCTGACGCCGCCCAACTGCGGTTGCAGGGTGCGGCTGCCGGCGTTTTTGTGCCCGTTGTTGCGCTCCTCCCCAACTCGGGCCGTAGCGGCACGCGTGCAGCGTGGCGCCAATAGTTCTTTAGGCGGAGAAAAAGCGCAAGCGGAATCGCGCAGCCTGCGCAACGTTTGTACGGAACGGCGAATTTTCCTTAACCAATAGTTCAAATCCTATACCCCGCATGGTCTTTCCGTTCGCGCCCGGATATCCCCTTGGGCCTGCACGGAGGCGCATTCCATTGATCGGCGCCGCGCAGGCCCATGTTGACAAGGCTGCGGCGCCGGGCCCATGTTTCGCCGCTTCGCAAGTCCACCCCGACCGGAAAACGTCATGCCGCACGCTCGTCTTGAAACCGACATCAACGCCGCCTGGGAAACCCGCGACACGCTGAACACGAGCACCACCGGCGCCGTGCGCAACGCGGTGGAGGAGGCGCTGGCCGGCCTCGACTCCGGCGACTTCCGCGTCGCCGAGAAGGTGGGCGGAGTCTGGCGCGTCAACCAGTGGCTGAAGAAGGCCGTGCTGCTGTCGTTCCGCCTGAACGGCAACGAGGCGATCTCCGGCGGACCCGGCAGTTCGTCCTGGTACGACAAGGTGCTGCCGAAGTTCGAGGGCTGGTCCGAGGCCCAGTTCCAGGTCGCCGGCTTCCGCGCCGTGCCGGGCGCCGTGGTGCGCCGCTCCGCCTACATAGCACCCGGCGTCATCCTGATGCCGAGCTTCGTCAACCTCGGCGCCTACGTGGACAGCGGCACGATGGTCGACACCTGGTCGACCGTCGGCTCCTGCGCGCAGATCGGCAAGAACGTGCATCTCTCCGGCGGCGTCGGCATCGGCGGCGTGCTGGAGCCGTTGCAGGCCGGCCCGGTGATCATCGAGGACGACTGCTTCATCGGCGCCCGCTCCGAGGTGGCAGAAGGCGTCATCGTCGAGCGTGGCGCCGTGGTGTCGATGGGCTGCTACATCGGCGCCTCGACCAAGATCATCGACCGCGCGACGGGCGAGGTGTTCATGGGCCGCGTGCCGGCCTATTCCGTGGTGGTGCCCGGCACCATCCCGGGCAAGCCGCTGCCCGACGGCACGCCCGGCCCGGGCCTGTACTGCTGCGTGATCGTCAAGCGCGTGGACGAGAAGACCCGCTCCAAGACCTCGGTCAACGAACTGCTGCGCGACTGATGTCCACCGACGCGCTGGCACTCGCTCAAGCCCTGATCCGCTGCCCGAGCGTGACGCCGGAGGATGCCGGCGCGCTCGGCGTGCTGGAAGCCGCGCTGACGCCGCTGGGCTTCGTTTGCCACCGCCTGCGCTTCGAGGAACCGGGCACGGCGCCGGTGGAGAACCTGTACGCGCGCCTGGGCACGAGCGGAAAGAACTTCTGCTTCGCCGGGCATACCGACGTGGTGCCGCCCGGCGACCTCAAGGCGTGGTCGGTCGATCCTTTCGGCGGCGAGGTGCTAAACGGCAGGCTGTACGGCCGCGGGGCTGCGGACATGAAGGGGGCGGTCGCCGCCTTCGTCGCCGCGGTGGCGCGCGAGCTGGAGGCCGGGCGCACGCCCCAGGGCTCCGTCAGCCTGCTGATCACCGGCGACGAAGAGGGCGTGGCGGTCAACGGCACGAAGAAGGTGCTGGACTGGCTGAAGGCGCACGGCGAGCGGCTGGACGCCTGCGTGGTGGGCGAGCCCACCAACCCCGCCAAGCTCGGCGACATGATCAAGATCGGCCGGCGCGGCAGCACCACCGGCCGGCTGACGGTCTACGGCGCGCAGGGGCACACGGCGTACCCGCACCTCGCCGACAATCCGCTCCCCAGGCTGGCGCGCATGCTGGTTGCCGTCACCGGGGAGCCGCTCGATCACGGGACCGAGCATTTCCAGGCCTCGACGCTGGCGCTGACCACCATCGACGTCGGCAACCCGGCCACCAACGTGATCCCCGCCCAGGGCACGGCGGTGTTCAACATCCGCTTCAACGACGCCCACACCCCCGCCTCCATCGAGGCGTGGCTGCGCGCCAGGTTCGATGCGGTGGGCGGCGCCTACGACCTGACCATGAGCACCAGCGGCGAGTCCTTCCTGACGCCGCCCGGCCCGCTGACCGAGCTGGTGGCGGACGCCGCGGAGCGGGTCACCGGCCGCCGTCCGGAATACTCGACCACCGGCGGTACGTCGGACGCACGCTTCATCAAGGACCATTGCCCGGTGGTGGAGTTCGGCCTCGTCGGACAGACGATGCACAAGGTTGACGAGCATGTTGCCCTCGACGATCTCGCCGGCCTTACCGACATCTATAGGGCGATCATCCGGGACGTCTTCACCCGGATGTCCTGATCGACCGATCTCAAGCACTGGGCGCGCATGACGCTGACCGCACGGGACCTGGCCTATTCGATGTTCGGCGCCTACCGGCTCGCGCGGTTCGACCCGACGGGACTCGACTATATCGACCGCACACCGGAAGGCGCACTGAAGTCTTTCTACGCCGCGCTCATCGTGCTGCCTGCCTACGCGCTGCTGCTGACGATCCGGCTGTGGGAGCAGGGGATCGAGGCGCCGCTGATCCAGGTCGTGCTGGTCCAGTCCATCGCCTACGTGGTGAACTGGACGGCCTTCCCGCTGGTGATGTACCGGGCGGCGGACATGCTCGACCGGCAGGCGCGCTTCCCCGACGCGGTGGCCGCCAACAACTGGGCGGCCGTGGTGCAGATGGTCGTCTACCTGCCGGCCGTCGTGCTGGGCCAACTGGGCGTCCTGCCCGCGCCGCTGGCCAGCGGGCTGGTGTTCAGCATCGTGCTGGCGATGTTGAGCTACCAGTGGTTCGTGCTGCGCACCGCGCTGGACATCGGCGGCATGCCGGCGGCGGCGCTGGTGATGCTGGACCTGTTCCTGTCGGCGCTGATCGCCGACTTCGCGGACAATATGCTGTAGGGCGGCGCTCCCCGCCGGATTGCCCCGGACACTAGCCCAATGCCCATCCAAGCTTGCGAGAACAAGCTTCGGTGTGACGCGTTGGACACGGGGGAAGAACGATGCCACGGGGGCCGCCATGTTCCAACTGGTCGTGTATGTCTGCGTGGCGACGAGCGCCTGCGAAACGATCAAGGTGCCGTTCGCCTACGCGACGGAGGCGCGCTGCGCCGAGCAGGCGGCCATCGTCGCCGGCATGGCCCGTGCCCGCTACCGCTCCGCGCGCGCGCTGAGCTACGACTACACCTGCGCCGCCAAGCCCAAGACCGCACAGGCGGCGAAGAAGGGACAGGTCGCATCGAAGGAGAGGTAAGGAGGAGACTTGGTGGATGCGGCGCTTTGTCCCCTCCACCGCAAAGCGGGGGAGGGTTAGGGAGGGGGCAATTGGAGTTCCCCATGGCCCGCCTCCCTGAGGACACCAGAGACAAGGTCCGCGAGATGCGACGCATCCCTACGGATGCAGAGCGCAAGCTGTGGTCCATCGTGCGGCGGCGGCAACTCGGCGGTTGGTATTTTCGCCGGCAGCATCCCATTCCCCCGTACATCGCCGACTTCGCGTGCGCCGAGGCGATGCTCGTCGTTGAGGCGGATGGCGGCCAGCATGCGGAGTCTGCCCGCGACCTGCGGCGGGACCGCTACATGGAACGCCTCGGCTGGCGCGTGCTGCGCTTTTGGAACAACGAGATCCTGAGCAATCCGGAAGGCGTGGCCGTGGCTATTTTGGAAGCGCTCGGCCCCGGCGAGTCCTCCTGCCCCCTCCCTAACCCTCCCCCGCTACGCGGTGGAGGGGACTGAGCGTTGCAGCACTAAGCCCCCCTCCACCTCGAAGAGGGGGAGGGATGGGGAGGGGGCAAACGCCACCTCCTGTTGGAGGGGAAACGGCTCCTGTCCGGTCAACCTTCCTTGTTGCTGACGCTCGCTTCGGCGAAGGTCGCCATGCCCGCGTGGCAGGCGGCGGCGGCCTTAACGATGCCGATCGCCAGCGCCGCACCCGAGCCCTCGCCCAGGCGCATGCCCAGGTCGAGCAGCGGCGTTTTGCCGATGATCTCCATCAGGTGGGTATGGCCCGGCTCGACCGAGCGGTGGGCGACCATGCAGTGGTCGAGCGCGCGGCGGTCGGCCTTGAACAGCACCGCGGCGGCGACCGTGCAGGCGTAGCCGTCGAGCAGCACCGGGACCCGCGCCATGCGCGCCGCCAGCACCGCGCCGGCGATCGCAGCCAGCTCGTAGCCGCCCAGGCAGCGCAGCGCCTCGAACGGGTCGTCCTTGGCCTGCGGGTTGGCCTCCAGGCCGGCCTGCACGGCAGCGACCTTGCGGCGGAGGCCGGCGTCGTCCACGCCGGTGCCGCGGCCGACCCACTGCTCGGGATCGCCGCCGAACAGCGCGCAGGCCATGGCGGCGGCGGATGTCGAGTTGGCGATGCCCATCTCGCCCAGCGCCAGGAGTTGCACGCCCATCTCCACCGCCATCATGCCGTAGGCCATGGCGCGGCAGCATTCCTGCTCGTCCATGGCCGGACCGGTGGTGAAGTCGCGCGTCGGGTTGTCCAGGTCCAGCTCGTAGACGCGCAGGTCGGCGTCCGCAACGTCGCAGAGCTGGTTCACCGCGGCGCCGCCGTTCTGGAAGTTGGCGACCATCTGCGCCGTCACCTCCGCCGGGAAGGCGGAGACGCCGCGTGCCGCCACGCCGTGGTTGCCGGCGAACACCGCCACGCGCGGGCGCCGCACCTCGGGCGGATGCCGGCCCTGCCAGGTGGCGAGCCACTCCGCCACCTCTTCCAGCCGACCGAGCGCGCCCGGCGGCTTGGTGAGTTCCCGTTCACGCTGCACGGCCGCGGTGCCAGCGCCCAGGTCAGGGCCGGGCAGGTTGCGCACGAGCGCGCGGATTTCCTCAAAGGTCAGGGCGGGCTGTGGATTGCTCATGATGCGAAAACCAAGCGGGGTATGGGGAAAAGGCGGCCGGGACATTGGCAGGAATCGGGCATGGCGTAAAGCCTTGCGGGCCAGCCCCCGACACGCCCCGCTCGCACACGGCCCGGCTTTGGGTTAGGAAGGGTGATGCCCGACGCCTCCCCCCACCGCCCGCGCCACCGCGCCACCTGGCTGGACGAACTGCTGCTCGCCGTCGTGTTCATGACGCGGCTGCCGCTGCACCTGCACCACGAGCCGGATCCGGGGCTGTACGCCCGCTCCATGGGCTGGTACCCGCTGGTCGGCGCGGCGCTGGGGCTGGCCGGCGGCGCGGTGTACGCGCTGGCAAGCCTCGCCGATCTGCCGCCCACCGTGGCGGCGCTGCTGGCGGTCGGCGCCATGACCTGGGCGACCGGCGGGCTGCACGAGGACGGGCTGGCCGACATCGCCGACGGCTTCGGCGGCGGGTGCACCCGCGAACGCAAGCTGGAGATCATGCGCGACAGCCGGGTTGGCAGCTACGGCGTGCTGGCGCTGGTGTTCTCGGTGGCGTTACGCGCCTCGGCGCTGGCGGCGCTGGGCGGGCCGCTGGAAGTCGCCGCAGCGCTGGTGGCCGGCGCTGCGTGCTCGCGCGCGGTGCTGCCGGTCATGGCCTGGATCATGCAGCCGGCGCGCAAGGACGGGCTGGCCGCCACCCACGGCTGCCCGCCGTCCGGGCGCGTCATGCTGGCGCTGGCGCTGGCCGCGGTGACCGCGCTGATCGCGGTCGGGCCGGCGGCGCCGGCGGTGGCGCTGGCCTCGGCCGGCGCGGCGGGCGCAGTGGGCGCGCTGGCGATGCGGCACATCCGCGGCTACACCGGCGACGTGCTCGGCGGCGCCCAGCAGGTGGCCGAGATCGCCGTCCTGCTCACCCTGGCCGGGCTTCGCGCATGACCATCGTCACCCGCTGGTGGCTGATCCGCCACGCCCCCGTGATCAACCCCGAGCACCGCATCTACGGCCAGTCGGACGTGGAGGCCGACACCGCCGACACGGCGGCGTTCCGCGCCCTGGCCGGCGCGCTGCCGCGCGGTGCGGTGTGGGTTGCAACGCACCTGCGCCGCACCCAGCAGACGACTTCCGCCATCCACGCCGCCTGGGAGAACCCGGCGGAGAGCGACAAGCCGCTGCGGCCGCAGATCGAGCCGGCGCTGGCCGAACAGAGCTTCGGCGACTGGCAGGGCCTGACCCACGACGAGCTGAACGCCACCCGGCCGCAGGCGGCGCACCGCTTCTGGCTGGCCCCCGCGGTCGAGCGACCGCCGGGGGGCGAGAGCTTCGCCGACGTGGTGGCGCGCGTCTCGGCCGCGCTGGAGCGGCTCACCGACGCGCACGCCGGTCGGGACGTGGTGGCGGTGCTGCACGGCGGGCCGATCCGCGCGGCGCTGGCGCTGGCGCTCGACCTCGACCTTGATGCGGCGTTGCGTTTCCGGGTGGACACGCTGTCGCTGACCCGGCTCGACCACATCGCGGTGCCCGGCCACCCGCCGGCGTGGCGCGTCGCGGGTGTCAACCTGCCGCCCGGAGCGGTGCTGTTGCCGGGGTGAGCCCCCCGGAACTTCCACGCCGTGCCCCCCGTTTTCCGGAGTCTAGCTGGGCTACCGAGAAAGGGGCACACCATGGCACGAGAAGCCAACGACCGCGAAGCTGCCGAACAATTGTGGCAGATGATCAAGGATATGCGGGTCGCCATGATGACCACGCTGGACGACAACGGATACCTGCACGCCCGCCCGATGGGCACGCTGTCCCATGCGGGCTTCGACAACGCCACGCTTTGGTTCTTTACCGATATTCACTCGGAAAAGGCGGTGGACATCGAGCGCCATTGGCGGGTCAACCTCGCCTACTCGAATCCGGGCAAACAGCACTACGTCTCGGTGTCGGGCGTGGCCGAGCTGGTACGCGACCGCACCGTGATCCACCACCTCTGGCGCGACGCCATGACGACCTGGTTCCCGAAGGGACCGGATGACCCCAACCTCACGCTGATCAAGGTGACCGTCGATTCCGCCGAGTACTGGGACAGCCCGTCCAGCACCATGGTCTGGGCCTACGGCTACCTGAAGGCCAAGATGACCGGCAAACGGCCCAGTCCAGGGGAGAACGTGCAGGTGGCGTTCCAGTAGGGATCCCCCTGTGACTCCGTCACAGACGCACCCCGTGCATGGGCGTAGAAAGGGCGCACCATGAGCCGTTCCGGAGTCCTCCCATGTTCCGCTGCAATGTTGGTGGCGTCGACCGTGCGCTGCGCGCCATCGTCGGCCTGATCCTGATCGCGCTGGTGTTCGTCGGCCCCAAGACCCCGTGGGGGTGGGTCGGCCTGATCCCGCTGCTGACGGCGGTGATCGGCTTCTGCCCGGCCTACACGCTGATGGGCGTGACGACCTGCTCGACCGAGCGCTGATACGGCCGGCGCATACGCACGAAAGCCCCCTCTCCTCACCGGAGAGGGGGCTTTCGTGTCCGAAAAAGGGCGTCAGCCGCGCGGTGCGTGCTTGTTGAGAATGCGCTGCAGGGTGCGGCGATGCATCTTCAGGCGCCGAGCCGTCTCCGACACGTTGCGGTCGCACTGCTCGAAGACGCGCTGGATGTGCTCCCAGCGCACCCGGTCGGCGGACATCGGGTTCTCCGGCGGTGCCGGGAGCGGCCGGCCGTCGGCCAGCAGCGCCTGCTCCACCGCGTCGGCGTCGGCGGGCTTGGGCAGGTAATCGACCGCGCCGGCCTTCACCGCGGCCACGGCGGTGGCGATGTTCCCATACCCAGTCAGCATGACGATGCGCGCGTCGGGGCGCGCGTCGCGCAGGGTTTTCACCACGTCCAGGCCGCTGCCGTCCGCCAGCCGCAGGTCGACGACCGCGAAGGCCGGGGCGAATTCCTGCGCCACCTCAACGCCGAGTTGAACCGAGTCCACCGCCACGACGTTAAAGCCGCGCTTTTCCATCGCCCGAGCAAGGCGGATGCGGAACGGCGCGTCGTCGTCGACGATCAGAAGGCTGCGGGTGACATCCCCGTTGAACGTGAGCTTGAGAACGTCCGGGACGGGACTCTCGTCCGATGCCATCGCGTTATCCACCATTAGTCCTTTGGTTCTAGGATAGCACGCCGCCAGCGTACGACAACTCGCGCGCCACCGCTACGATTATTGCTGAAGGAAACGCTCGCGCCTGTCTTTTCGAGCAGGGTTTGCGCAATGAAAATCCCCAACCCCATGTGCCCGCCACGCTCAGCACGGGTGGAGATGTAGGGTTCGCCAATCCGGCTCAAGACCTGGGGAGGAAATCCGGGACCGTCGTCCATCACGATGACCATGGCCGCACCTTGATCCCACCCCGCCTGCACGGTGACCCGTCGACTGGCGAACTGGTGTGCGTTTTGGATGAAGTTGCCCAGGCCGTGGATGATCTCCGGGCTGCGGCGAATGACCGGCTCCTCGCTCTCCTGGCCGGCCACCGGCTCGATGCGGAACTCGATGGCGCCCAGGCGGTGCGGGGCGGCGGCGGCGTCGATCAGCGCGGTCAGCGGCAGCCGCTCGAACGGGTCACCGCCGTCGGCCTCCGGCTTGCGGGCAAGGTCGGCGAGGATCTCGCGGCAGCGCATGACCTGGCTTTGCAGGAGTTGCACGTCCTCGGCGAACTCGCTGTCGGGCGGCAGCTCCTTGGACAGCTCCTTGGCGACCACCGCGATGGTGCCGAGCGGCGAGCCCAACTCGTGCGCAGCAGCCGCCGCCAGCGCCCCCAGTGAGGACAGCCGCTGCTCGCGCGCCAGCGCCACCTGGGTGGCGGCCAGCGCGTCGGCGAAGCGGCGCGCCTCCTCGGCCACGCGGAAGACGTAGGCCGCGATGAACACCGACGAGACCGACAGCGACAGCCACAGCCCGAACGCCAGCAGTGGCGGCACCACCGGCGCCGGCTCCGCCCACGGCAGCGGGAAGTGCCAGAGCACCAGCACCGTCAGGCACACCAGGCTCAATCCCGTGAGCAGCACGACGCTGTAGCGCGACAGGATGGCGGCGCCGACGGTGATCGGCGCCAGCAGCAGCACCGTAAAGGGGTTCGCCAGACCGCCGGTGAGGTACAGCAACAGCGTCAGCTGCAGCATGTCGTAGGCGAGGTACAGCGCCGCATCGCGGTCGGCCAGCCGCATCCGCCCGCCGCGCTGCGTCATGGCCACCATGTTGAGCAGCACCGAGGCACCGATGGCTGCCATCACGGGCCCGGCCGGCAGGCTGAAGCCCAGCCCGAAATGCACCATCACGACGGTGGCGAGCTGGCCGACGATGGCGATCCAGCGGATGAGGATGAGCGTGCGGAGCGTCACCCGCCCGTCCTTCGCCGACCAGATGGCGGGCGTGAGGGCGAACGCGGACGGCACGGTGTGCGCGGCGGCGAAGGTCATGGGCGGGTCTGTCCTGTCAGGCGGCCGCTGCCCGCGGCTCTGGTGATTCCGTGAGGAACTGCCATATTCTTCGCCCATGAGCCATCCTGTCATCAAGGCCGCCATTCACGCCGAGCGCCTGACGAAGCGTTTCGGCGACGTCACTGCCGTCGATTCGGTGTCGTTCACCGTGCCCGAGGGCTCGGTGACCGGCCTCCTGGGCGGCAACGGGGCGGGCAAGACGACCACCATCTCCATGCTGCTGGGCCTGCTGCTGCCCACCGCGGGCACGGTGGAGGTGCTGGGGGTGGACATGGTGCGGCACCGGCATACGGCGCTGCCGCGCATGAACTTCTCCTCGCCCTACGTGGAACTGCCGCACCGCCTGACCGTGCGCGAGAACCTGACGGTGTACGGCCACCTCTACGGCCTGCACGGCGTGCGCGGGCGCGTCGAGGAACTCGCCGAGCACCTGGAGCTGACCCGGTTCCTGGACCGCCCGTCCGGCAGCCTGTCAGCCGGACAGAAGACGCGCGTGGCGCTGGCCAAGGCGCTCTTGAACCGGCCGGAGCTGCTGCTGCTCGACGAACCGACCGCGTCGCTGGACCCGGACACCGCCGACTGGATCCGCACCTACCTCGAGCGCTACCGGCAGGAGTCCGGGGCGACGATCCTGCTGGCGTCCCACAACATGCTGGAGGTGGAACGGCTGTGCGACGAGGTGCTGATGATGCGCCAGGGGCGCATCGTCGACCGCGGCACGCCGCCGGCGCTGCTGACGCGCTACGGCCGCAGGTCGCTGGAGGAGGTCTTCCTCGACATCGCCCGCGACCGCAAGCCGGAACCGGTCGAGGCGGCGGAGTGATACGCATGACCATGGCCGGAACCCTCGACATCTCCACCCGCCGGGTCGGGGCGATGGTGCTGCGCTACTGGTACCTGCTGCGCGGGTCCTGGCCGCGGTTCCTGGAGCTGGCGTATTGGCCCACCATGCAGATGATCCTGTGGGGCTACATCAACCAGTTCATGGCGCAGAACAGCTCGTGGGTGGCGCAGGGGGCGGGCGTGCTGATCTCGGGCGTGCTGCTGTGGGACGTGCTGTTCCGCGGGCAGCTCGGCGTGTCGGTGTCGTTCCTCGAGGAGATGTGGTCCCGAAACCTGGGCCACCTGTTCGTCAGCCCGCTGCGCCCGGTGGAGTGGGTCATCGCGCTGATGGTCATGAGTTTGATCCGCACGATCATCGGCGTCGTGCCGGCGGCGCTGCTGGCTGTCCCGTTCTTCGGCTATTCGGTGTTCGGCATGGGTCTGCCGCTGGGGCTGTTCTTCGCCAACCTGATCCTGCTGGGCTGGGCGCTCGGGCTGCTGACCGCGGCGCTCATCCTGCGCTACGGCATGGGGGCGGAGGGGCTGGCGTGGATCCTGGTGTTCATGCTGGCGCCGATCAGCGCCGTCTACTACCCGGTATCCGTGCTGCCGGAGTGGCTGCAATGGGTGGCTCTGGCGCTGCCGTCCTCGCACGTGTTCGAGGGCATGCGCGCGCTGGTCTTCCACGGCGTCCTGCGCTGGGACCACATGGCCTGGGCGGCGGGCCTGAATGCCGTATACATGGCGCTGTGCGCCGCCGCCTTCCTGTGGTCCTTCCGCCAGGCACGGGTGCGCGGCGCCTTGCTCCAGACGGGGGAGTGAGAAAGGCAATGCCCAGCACCGACGCCCGCCGCTTCGTCCTGGACACCAACGTTCTGGTCGGCGCCGCCCTTCTGCCGAAGGGCGGCGTGCGCCGTTACGAGCCCACACGCCTGTGCGTCGAGACCGCAATGCTGGACGGCGTGCTTCTGGTGTCCGAGGCCACGCTGGCCGAGCTGCGCGAGGTGCTGCTGCGCCCCGCCTTCGACCGCCACAAGGCGCGCACCGAGCGCGAGGCCTTCCTGAGCGCCGTCGAGGCCGAAGCCGAGCGCGTCGAGCCCGCCGAGGAGGTGCGCCTGTGCAGCGACCCCGACGACGACAAGTTCCTGGCGGTGGCGCTGGCCGGGAAGGCGGATGTGCTGCTCACGGAAGACAAGGCGCTGCTCGCACTGCGCACGGTGGGCGGGACGCGCATCCTGCGGCCCATCGCGTTCGCCCGCCGGTGAAGCCCCGCCTCCGCTCGCAACGTGTTCCGCGAGCGAGGCCTGTTCGTCGATTGGCACTCGACAAACAGAAAGCGGTTCGTAGAATGAACCGTGAACATTTCGCAATCCGCGGGTGGAGCGATGAGCACGGGCATGGCGTCCGAAGCGCAACCCCTTCTGTTCGACAGCCTGCCCGAGACCGAGTCGTCCCGGCGCAAGCCCCGCCGCGTCCGTGCGGTGCCCGAGCCGGTGGTGGTGGAGACCGTGTCGGAACCGGTCGTGATGGCACCCCCGCCGCCTCCCCCGCCGCCGCCGCCGGCACCACAGGCGGCGGCGCTCGACCCCGCGGCGCTGACCAACCCGGAGCTGCGCGCGCTGGTGCGCGCCCTGCCCGACCTGCGGCTGAGCTATTTGCTGGTCGAGGCGGCGCGCGAGCTGAAGCACCGCGTGCTGCCCGGCCAGGCCGATGAGGACGGCGAAGCGGGAGAACCGAACCCGGCACTGCTGCGCGCCGCGCGCCAAGTGGTGGGGGAGCTGTCGGGCGAAGACGACTGACGGGTTGCACAGGACCGCGGAACCGGCACAATGCGAGAGAGCCCCTCGCCGACTGCCGGAATCCCCATGGCCTTATCCGCGCTCGTCCACACCCGCCGCGCCTTGGGTGGTGCGCTCCTGGCGCTGACGCTCGCAGTGCCGGCACTGGCCGCGGAGCCGGAACCGAAGCTGGGCGAGGAGCTGACGCCGTTCGGCGCCATCCGCGCGGCCAACAAGAACGGCACCATCCCGGCCTGGACCGGCGGCATGGACGAGCCGCCGCCGGAGTACGTCCCCGGCCGGCACATGCGCGACCCGTTCTTCGAGGACACGCGCTGGTTCACCGTCCACACGTCGGAGCTGGAACGCTACAAGTCCCGCCTGTCGGCCGGTCTGGTGGCGCTGCTGAAGACGTATCCCGACAGCTTCGAGATCCCGATGTTCCCGACGCGGCGGACATCCGCGGCCCCCCAGCGCATTTACGACGCCAGCATCGCCAACGCCAAACGCGCCAGGCTGTCGGAAAACGGTCTGGCGGTTTCCGGCGCCCGGGGTGGCATCCCATTCCCGATGCCGAAGACCGGCGAGCAGGCGATGTGGAACCACATCCTGCGCTGGCGCGGCGAGACGGGTGTGCGCACCGCCGCCATCGCCATCCCGGACGAGGGCGGCCACTCGACGCCGGTGCTCTACCGCGAGGAGTGGCTGTCGGCCTATGCCGCGGAGCAGGAGGGCGGACCGGCGCTGTTCCATCGCCGCACCGGCGTACGACCGGCCGAGGTGACGGGGGCCACGCTGCTGATCCAGCAGTCGCTGAACCCGCTGCAGCGCCCGCCTGTCCTCTGGTACAAGCCGGCGGGCGAGAAGGCGGTGCCGGTGCGCGCACCCGACTTCGCCTACGACACGCCGGACCCGGCGACCGGCGGCCTGCGCACCGCCGACATGACGGACATGTTCAGCGGCCTGCTGGACCGCTTCGACTTCCATCTGGTGGGCCGGCGCGAGATGTACGTGCCCTACAACGCCTTCCGTCTCAACACGCCCGACCTGGCGGTGGAGGAGGTGTTCTGGTCGGCGCACCCCAACCCGACGCTGCTGCGCTATGAGCTGCACCGCGTCTGGATCGTCGAGGCGACTCTCAAGCGCGGCCTTCACCACACCTTCCCGCGCCGCGTCTACTATCTCGACGAGGATTCCTGGCAGATCCTCATGGCCGAGCACTACGACGCGCAGGGCGAGCTGGCACGCTATGCCGAGGCGCACGGCATCCCCCACCCGCAGGTGCCGGTCTTCCTGGCAAGCAAGGAGCTGACCTACGACCTGACCAGCGGCCGCTACGTGGTCAGTGGCCTGGACGCGGCGGAGCAGCCCCCGGCCTTCGACAAGCCCCTGAAGCCCGAGGACTTTGCCCCGGAAACGCTGATGCCGAAGCGGCGCTGAGGAAATTTGTTGCCCCCTCCCCATCCCTCCCCCTTTTCAAGGTGGAGGGGGTCTGCCGCCGCGACGCCCAGTCCCCTCCACCTCGTAGAGGGGGAGGGTTAGGGAGGGGGTAAAATCCCTTTACCGCTTCTCGTCTTCCGTCAGCGGAACGCCGTAGATCTCCAGGCGGTGGCCGATGATGCGGTAGCCGAGATCGCGGGCGATACGTTCCTTCATCGCCTCCAGCTCGGGGTTGGTGAACTCGATCACCTGACCGGTCCGGGTGTCGATCAGATGGTCGTGGTGGTCGCCGCGCTTCTCCTCATAGCGGGCGCGGCCGTCGCCGAAGTCCACCTTGTCCACCACATCCGCGTCCTCCAGCAGGCGCATGGTGCGGTAGACAGTGGCGATCGAAATGCGCGGGTCGATGCGCACGGCGCGGCGGTGCACTTCTTCCACGTCCAGGTGCTCCTTCGCTTCGGACAGCACCTGCGAGATAACCCGGCGCTGGCCGGTCATCTTCAATCCCTTCTCCAGGCACAGCGCCTCAAGTCGCGACGACATGGCTCCCGACCTCCCCGATGCGATGAACGACGATCATAGATGCCCACGATACGCCCACCGACCGGGCAATAGCGCGACAGAACGTCGCATCTATGCCAAATCGCCCGTTGACGCAACTGTATCGCCGTAGCTGCAATAGCAAGAGCCGCCCCGCGCGTGGGGAAGGCGGAACGAAAGGGAGAGAATCCATGAGGGTCATCGCAACAGCAGCCCCCCTATTGGCGGTTGGGGCCGCTTTCGTGCTGTGCGCCAGCATCGCCTCCGCACAGACGGCCCCCGGCGCCACCGCCACCATGAAGGATACCAAGGGCCAGAATCTCGGCAAGATCACGCTGACACAGCATCCCTTCGGCGTGGTCCTCCGCGGTGAACTGGACGGGCTGCCGCCGGGCTGGCACGCCATCCACATCCACGCCGCCGGCAAGTGCGAACCCGACTTCGCCGCCGCCGGCCCACACTTCAACCCCGCGAACGTCAAGCATGGGCTGGCCGGCAAGGAACCGCACGCCGGCGATCTGCCGAACTTCTACGTGGACGAGCGCGGCCACGGCCGGTTCGAGGCGATGACGCCCGGCGTGACGATGCGCGATGGCGCGCCGAACAGCGTGTTCGGCCCGAACGGCACGGCCATCATCGTGCACGCCAAGAGCGACGACTACGCCACCGACCCCGCCGGCGACTCCGGCGACCGCATCGCCTGCGGCGTCATCAGGAAGGGGTGACGGCGCCCTGGCAGGGGGGCCGAACGGCCCTCCTTGCGGCCCCCAAATCCTTGCAATTGCAGCGTCTTGAGCTTATCTCAGGGCGGTCGCGTTTGCTTTGGGTTTTTCCGGGCGCCTTCGGCCCGGTCGCTGGTTTCTTCCGCTCGCCCGGGTGAATTGATGCTCCCACGATCCTGTGCGGGGCGGCGGCCTGAAACCAGGGTTTCCACCTCAATATGACCGAATTCAACGACCTCGGCCTGATCGAGCCCATCCTGCGCGCCGTCGAGGCCGAAGGCTACAAGACCGCCACGCCGATCCAGGTGCAGGCGATCCCGCACCTGCTGGCCGGCCGCGACGTGCTGGGCTTGGCGCAGACCGGCACGGGCAAGACCGCGGCCTTCGCGCTGCCGATCCTCCAGCGCCTGTTCCAGAACCGTAAACGCCTGGCCGGCAAGACCATGCGCGCGCTGGTCCTGACGCCGACGCGCGAGCTGGCCTTGCAGATCCGCGACGGCTTCAACACCTACGGCGGCCACCTGCCCATCCGCTGCACGGTGATCCACGGCGGCGTCGGCCAGATGCCCCAGGTGCACGCGCTGGCCCGCGGCACCGACGTGCTGGTGGCGACGCCGGGCCGCCTGCTCGATTTGATCGCCCAACGCCACGCCATCCTCAGCGAGGTCGAGGTGTTCGTGCTGGACGAGGCCGACCGCATGCTCGACATGGGCTTCATCCACGACGTGCGGAAGATTGTGGCGCTGCTGCCCAAGGAGCGGCAGACGCTCTTGTTCTCCGCCACCATGCCCGACCCGGTGGTGAAGCTGGCCGCCAGCATCCTCAAGGACTACGAGCGCGTCGAGGTGGCCCCGCAGTCGACCACGGTGGAGCGCATCGACCAGCGCGTGCTGTTCGTCGAGCGCGCCGACAAGCGCCGCCTGCTGGCCGAATTGCTGAGCGACGACACGATCAAGCGCACCATCGTCTTCGCCCGCACCAAGCACGGCGCCGACCGCGTCGCCGAGCACCTGAAGAAGGCCGGCGTCCCGGCCGACGCCATCCACGGCGACAAGTCGCAGTCGGCCCGCCAGAAGGCGCTGGACGGCTTCCGCGCGGGCGAGGTGCGGGCCCTGGTGGCGACCGACATCGCGGCGCGCGGCATCGACGTGGACGGCGTGACGCACGTCATCAACTTCGATCTGCCGAACGAGCCGGAGAGCTACGTCCACCGCATCGGCCGCACCGCGCGCGCCGGCAGCGAGGGCATGGCGTTGTCGTTCTGCGATGCGGACGAGGTGGCGTACCTGAAGGCCATCGAGAAGACGATCCGCCAGCCGGTTCCGGCCGACCACGGCCACCGCTTCCACGCGGCCAACGTGGCGCAGTTGCACGCGTCCTTGCAGAAGAAGCAGGGGAACGCGCCCAAGCCGCAGGCCCGGCACGATCGGCGTCCGCCGCGGCATGGCGGCGGGCAGCGGACGTCGGCGGCGTAAGCGCCAAGCCTGAAATGATTTGAACCACGGAAGACACGGAGACGCAGAGATTGAACCCCTCTGCGTCTCCGTGTCTTCCGTGGTTCATCCTTTCCCTTATTCCCCGACCCGCTTCCCCGTCTCCGCGTCGAACAGGTGCAGCGCGTTGGCCGGCGCGGTCAGCGTCAGCGCATCACCGTCCCGGCAACTCGGCAGACCCGGCAGGCGCGCCAGCAGCACCTGCCCGCCCGGCAGCCGCCCATGCACCACCGTGTCGGCGCCCAGCGCCTCAACCAGTTCCACCACCACCGGCACCCCGCCCTCGCCCGGCCGAAGGTGCTCCGGGCGAACGCCCAGTTTCACGGCGCGGCCGGCGTGGTCCGCATACGGGCGGGGCAACTCCAGCGCCACGCCACCCAGGTTCGCCACACGCCCCTGCCCGTCCAGCGTCGCGTCCAGCACGTTCATGGGCGGCGAGCCGATGAAGCCCGCCACGAACAGGCTGGCCGGGCGCTGATAGACCTCGAGCGGCGTGCCGATCTGCTCGGCCAAGCCGCCGTTCATCACCACGATGCGGTCGGCCAGCGTCATCGCCTCCACTTGGTCGTGCGTCACGTACAGGCTGGTGATGCCCAGCCGGTCCTGGAGGCGCTTGATCTCCACCCGCATCTGGTTGCGCAGCTTGGCGTCCAGGTTGGACAGCGGCTCGTCGAACAGGAACACCGCCGGCTCGCGCACGATGGCGCGGCCCATGGCGACGCGCTGGCGCTGGCCGCCGGAAAGCTGGCTGGGCTTGCGCCCCAGGTACGGGCCCAGTTCCAGGATCGCCGCCGCCTTGTCCACCCGCGCCTGGATGTCGGCCTTCGGCAGCCCGCGGATCTTCAGACCGTAGGCCATGTTGTCGAAGACGCTCATGTGCGGGTAGAGCGCGTAGTTCTGGAACACCATCGCGATGTCGCGGTCCTTGGGCTCTAGGCCGTTGACCACCCGCCCGCCGATGACGATGTCGCCCGCGGTGATGGCCTCCAGCCCCGCCACCATGCGCAGGAGCGTGGACTTGCCGCAGCCCGAGGGCCCAAGCAGCACCAGGAATTCGCCGTCGTCCACGTGCAGGTCGATGCCCTTGATCGCCTGGATGCCGTCATAGGACTTGCGGACCTGCTTCAGTTCTACCGTCGCCATGTTCTTACTTCTCGCTGTCCACAAGTCCTTTGACGAACCAGCGCTGCATCAGCACCACCACCGCCACCGGCGGCAGCAGCGCCAGCACCGTGGTCGCCATGATCAGGTTCCAGTCGGTGGCGGCTTCGCCAGTGCCGATCATCTTGGTGATGCCGATGACGATGGTCTGCATCTCGCGGCTGGTGGTAATCAGCAGCGGCCACAGATATTGGTTCCAGCCGTAGATGAAGAGGATGACGAACAGCGCCGCGATGTTCGTGCGCGACAGCGGCAGCAGCACGTCGAAGAAGAACCGCATGGGCCCGGCGCCGTCGATCTTCGCAGCCTCCACCAGCTCATCCGGAATGGTCAGGAAGAACTGCCGGAACAGCAGCGTCGCGGTGGCCGACGCGATCAGCGGGATGGTCAGGCCGGCGTAGGTGTCGATCAATCCTAAATCGGCGACCACCTTGTAGGTGGGGATGATGCGCACCTCCACCGGCAGCATCAGCGTGATGAAGATCATCCAGAAGAAGATCATCCGGAAATGGAAGCGGAAAAACGCGATGGCGAACGCCGACAGGATGGAGATGGCGATCTTCCCCACCGCGATGGTCAGCGCCATGACGAGGCTGTTCCACATCATGATGCGCACGGGCGTGTAGACGACGCGCTCGCCGCGCCCCTCGCTCCACGCTGCGGCGTAGTTGTGCAGGCCTTCGCCACCGGGGATGAGCGGCAGGTTGCCGCGCGCGATGGTCGCCGCGTCCCAGGTGGAGCCGATCAGCGTCATGTAGATCGGGAACGCGAAGATCAGCACACCCAGGATCAGCACGGCGTGCGGCACCAGATCAACGATTCGGCCCCATAGTTTATTTTGGGCCGTCATGCGTAGTGCACCTTGCGTTCGATGAAGCGGAACTGGATCGCGGTCAGTGCGATGACCACCAGCATCAGCAGCACGGACTGCGCCGACGAGCCGCCCAAGTCGTTGTTGATCACTCCGTCGAGGTAGACGCGATAGATCAGCGTCTCGGTCGCCTTGCCCGGGCCGCCCTTGGTGAGCGCGTGGATGACGCCGAAGGTCTCGAAGAAGGCGTAGACGATGTTGACCACCAGCAGAAAGAAGGTGGTCGGCGACAGCAGCGGGAAGGTTACGGTCCAGAACCGCCGCACCGGCCCGGCGCCGTCGATGGCCGCCGCCTCCAGGAGCGAGCGCGGGATCGCCTGCAGCCCGGCCAGGAAGAAGATGAAGTTGTAGCTGACCTGCTTCCACGCCGACGCCAGCACGACCATGACGAGCGCCTGCGTGTCGTTCAGCCGGTAGTCCCAGCGCAGGCCCATGTTGTTGAGCGCCCGGCCGAGCACGCCGATCTCCGGGTTGAAGATGAATATCCACAGCACCGCCGCTACCGCGGGCGCCAGCGCGTACGGCCAGATCAGCAGCGTCTTGTAGACGCCCCGCCCGGCGATCTGCGCATTCGCCAGCACGGCGAACAGCAGCGCCAGAACCATGGACAGCACGGTCACGGCAACGCTGAACACCACCGTGATCCGCAGAGTGTCGAGGTAGTTCGGGTCGCTCAGCACGATCTCGAAGTTCTCGAACCAGACGAAGGTCTGGCGCAGGCCGAAGGCGTCCTGCAACAGCATGGACTGCTCGATCGCCTGGGCGGCCGGCCAATGGAAGAAGATCAGCGTGATCGCCACCTGCGGTGCCACCAGCAGGTACGGGAGCCACTTGTTCTCGAAGACGACACGGCGCTGCATGAATGCCTTTCTAAAACCCTCCCCCTGCTCCGCAGGGGGAGGGTTTGGGTGGGGGCAAGATTTCTCGGGATGACCTTGCCCCCACCCTTCCCACTTCGTGGGCCCCTTCCCTCCCCCCGCGGAGCGGGGCGAGGGCTTTAAGTTACCCCTTGTTCGCGCGTTCGAAGTTGCGGAGCACGGTGTTGCCGCGCTGGACCGCATTGTCGAGCGCCTGTTGGGCGGACTGCTGCCCCTGGAAGGCCTTTTCCATCTCTTCCTGGATGATGTTGCGGATCTCCGGCAGGTTGCCGAGGCGCAGGCCCTTGGTGTTCGGCGTCACCTCGGAGCGCGCCATCTGCAGGTACGGGATGTCGGCGCCGGGATTCTTGTCATAGAAGCCCGCGGCCTTGGCCTGCTCGTAGCCCTTGGCGGTGATCGGCAGATAGCCGGTGTCCATGTGCCACTTGGCGTCCATCTGCGGCTGGCCGATGTACTTGAAGAAGTCGGCAACCGCCGTGTACTCGTCCTTGGTGCGCTTGGGCGAGGTCATGACCCAGAACGCAGCACCACCGATGATCGAGTTCTTGGGCGCGTCCTTGACCTCCGGCCAGTAGGGCAGCATGGCCGCCCCCCAGGCGAACTTCGCCTCCTTGGTGATGCGCAGGCGCAAGCCGGAGGACGCCGTCTGGATGGCGCACTCGCCCGCCGGAAAGAGCGCGTCTGGCGCGTTGTCGCGCCCAGCGTAGCGGAACAGCCCCTCCTTCTGCATGTCGATCAGCGCCTGCAGATGCTTCACGTGCAGCGGGCTGTTGATCTTCAGCTCGGCGTTCAAGCCCTTGAAACCGTTGTCCTGGCTGGCGAAGGGTACATTGTGGACGGCGCTGAACTGCTCGAACTGCGCCCAGGTCGGCCAGGATGTGGTGTAGGGGCACGCGACGCCCGACGCCTTCAGCTTCTTGGTCGCCTCGATCAGCTCCGGCCATGTCTTGGGCGGGCTGTTGGGGTCGAGGCCGGCCTTCTGGAAGGCGTCCTTGTTGTAGAACATGATGGTGGTCGAGCTGTTGAACGGCATCGCCATCATCTTGCCGTCGGCCGTCGCGTAGTAACCGGCCACCGCAGGCAGGTACGCCTTCGGGTCGAGCGTGGAGCCCGTCTCCGCCAGCAGCGCGTGGACCGGCTTGATGGCCGGGCCGGCGGCCATCATGGTGGCGGTGCCGACCTCGAACATCTGCACGATGTGCGGCGCATTGCCGGCACGGAAGGCGGCGATGGCCGCCTGCATGGTCTCGGGATAGGAGCCCTTGAAGGTCGGGTTGACCTGCACCTTGTCCTGGGATTTGTTGAAGTCCTGCACGACCTGCTCGAGCTGCCCGCCGAGCGGCTGCGGCAGCCCGTGCCAGAACTCGATCTGGATCTTCTGCTGGGCGGCGGCCGAACCGGCCATGGCCACGAGGGCGACCGCCGTGCCAGCGGCGAGGCTGCGAACTCTGGTCACTGTTTCCGTCTCCCTGTTTATTGCGGAACCTCGGGCCAACCTGGACGACCCAAGTGTCCGTGTCGTGTCGATACAGTGAAGCTTTGGCTTCAGGTGGAACGCACGCGGCGCACCGCCGCCTGCCAGCCGTCGTACAGGCGCCGTCGCGTGGGCGCGTCCATGCGCGGTTCGAAGCGCCGCTCGCACCGCCACGCGGCGGAGATCGCGTCCAGCCCGCCGTAGACGCCCACGTGCATCCCGGCGAGGTAAGCGGCGCCCAGCGCCGTCGTCTCGGTCACCACCGGGCGCTCGACGGGCAGGTCGAGGATGTCGGCGAGGAACTGGCAGACCCAGTCGTTGGCGACCATGCCGCCGTCCACCCGGAGCGCCTCCGGCGCCCGCCCGCCGTCCGCCGCCATGGCCTCCATCAGGTCGCGCGTCTGATAGCCGACGGACTCCAGCGCCGCGCGCACGATGTGCCCTACCCCGCTGTCGCGCGTCAGGCCGAGCAGCGCGCCGCGGGCGTCCGGGTCCCAGTGCGGAGCGCCCAAGCCGGTGAAGGCCGGCACCATGTAGACGCCGCCGTTGTCCGCCGTCTCGCGGGCATGGAACTCGCTCGATGCGGCGTCTGGGATGATGCGCAGCCCGTCGCGCAGCCACTGCACCGCGGCGCCGGCGACGAAGATCGAGCCCTCTATGGCGTAGGTGGGCTTGCCGCCGAAGCGGTAGGCGACGGTGGTCAGCATGCGGTGCTTCGACGCCACGAACGTCTCGCCGACGTTGAGCAGCGCGAAGCAACCCGTGCCGTAGGTGGACTTGATCATGCCCGGCCGGAAACACGCCTGCCCAACGGTGGCCGCCTGCTGGTCGCCGGCCATGCCGGTGACGGGGATGGGGGCGCCGAGAATCGCCGCGTCCGCCGTGCCGAAGTCGGCGGCGTTGTCGCGCACCTCCGGCAGCACCGAGCGCGGCACGGTGAAGAGGCGCAGCAGCTCGTCGTCCCAGTCCTGCCGGCGGATGTCGAACAGCAGCGTGCGCGACGCGTTGGTGGCGTCGGTGGCGTGCACCCGGCCGCCGGTGAGGCGATTCAGCAGGAAACAGTCCACCGTGCCGAAGGCGAGCTCGCCGCGCTCCGCCCGCTCCCGCGCGCCGGGAACGGTGTCGAGCAGCCACTGGAGCTTGCTGGCCGAGAAGTAGGGGTCGATCAGCAGACCGGCGCGCTCGGCGACCAGCGACTCGGCCCCCTCGGCGGTCAGGCGGCGGCAGGCATCGGAGGTGCGGCGATCCTGCCAGACGATGGCGTTGTGCACCGCTTCGCCGGTCTTGCGGTCCCACAGCACGGTGGTCTCGCGCTGGTTGGTGATGCCGATGGCGGCGACGGAGGCGGCCGGCACCTTCGCCTGTTCCAAGGCACCGCGCATGACAGCGACGGTGTCGTGCCAGATGTCTTCCGGATCGTGCTCGACCCGGCCGTCAGCCGGATAGAACTGCCGCAACTCGCGCTGCGCCGTCGCGACCGGCGCCCCGGCGCGGTCGAACAGGATGGCGCGCGTCGACGTCGTGCCTTGATCGATGGCGAGCACATATGACGGCGTCGGCATGGAACGCCCCTCCCCGCTGTCCTTTTTTGGGCACAGGGTGCGGGAAGGTTGGGGGCGCTGTCAATCAGACGGGGGTAAGAGACCCGACATCCGCGACCTAACCGGCGGCGATGGGCATGTCCACGGACACGACCGTACCGCGGCCAAGGGTCGAGCGAATGCTGACGGGATGGCCGAGCACCGCGCCCAGGCGGCGCACCAGCGGCAAGCCGAAGCCGTGGCCCTTGGTGCGCTCGCGGCCGGTAATCTGGTGGAAGTCGTCGAACAGCAGCGGCAGATCGGCCTCGGGAATGCCCATACCGGTATCCCACACCTGGAGGCGCAGCAGCGCGCCGCGCCGGCGGGTGCCGATCAGCACGCCCCCCCTCTCGGTATAGCGGATCGCGTTGTCCACCACGTGGCACAGCAGGCGCTCCAGCAGGTTCTGGTCGGTGGACACCGAAAACTCGGACGGGCGCAGTGACAGGCGCAGCCCCTTGGCCTCAGCCCTGGCGTCGAACTCCTGGAGCAGCGTACCCAGCATCTCGTTCACGGGGACGGGGCGGCGCTGCGGCCGCACGAGGCCGCCCTCCAGCGACGCCGCCTCGAGGATGAGGCGGATGAAGTTCTCCGCCCCCTCCATGGCCTCGCCTAGGCGCTGCACCACCTGGAGCGTCTGCGGATCGGTCACCCGGCCCAGCAGAAGGTGGTGAAACAGCTGCATGGCCTGGATGGGCTGGCGCAGATCGTGGCTGGCGGTGGACAGAAAGCGGCTCTTGACGGCGCGGGCCTCCGCCGCCGGGTCGCGGCCGCGTGCGACCACCGCCCGCACCGCACCGGAGGCGTCGCGCTCCGACGCCAGCGTCACGTCGCCGTCCGGCAGCAGCCCGCCGACGGCGAGCGCCACCCCCGAGGCTGCGACCGCGCGCACCTGCGCCTCCAGCGCCGCAGCCTGGGGGATACCCAGCTCGGACGGCGTATGCCCCTCGATCTCGTCGGGCAGGCGGCCGAGCGCCGCAGCAAACGGGCGGTTCACCACAAGAAAGCGCGCCGCCGGGTCGAGCATGGCCAGACGCTCGCCCCCTGCGGCCAGAAGAGCGTCCAGCAAATTCTCCCGGTCGGCCGGCGAGTTTCGCCCCAGCCTTTCGGCCAGTGTGCTTTGGTAATACTCGCCCACGACAGCCCTGCCCACGCATGCAATTGTAGTATTACGACTATCTTGCGCTTCCGTCCCTTGCTGTCAAATGTGACATTCGTCGGGCGGCCAGGAATAAAGTTAGGGCGAATACGCAACAATGCAGAGGGACATTCGTCCGACCCTGGCACACTGGGAGGAGGCTGGGCTATATATGGCACGATGACTCATCGTCGCACCCCCAGCGGCCCGCGAGCGTTGGCGATTGCCGGCCTGCCAGTCCCCCTCGAACTGCGCGAGAGCGCGCGCACCCGCCGGCTGACGCTGCGGGTGGACGCCGGTCGCGGCCTGATCCAGGTGGTGGTGCCGACCGGCATTCCGGACGCTGAGGTACACCGCTTCCTCACCCGCCACGACGCATGGCTGCGCGCGCGCCTGGAGGCGCTGCCCCCACGCCTGCCGTTCGAGGACGGCGCGGTGGTGCCGGTGCTGGGCATCGACCACACCATCCGACACGCGCCGGAGATGCGCGGCGGCACCCGGTGCCAGGGCGGCCTGCTGCTGGTCGGCGGCCATGCCGAACATCTCGCCCGCCGCGTGCGCGACTTCCTGGTCGGCGAGGCCAAGCGCGAGGTGAGCGAGCGGTCCCGCGCCAAGGCGGCACAGCTCGGCGCCCGGGTGGCTGCGGTGACGGTGCGCGACACGCGCAGCCGGTGGGGGAGCTGCGCGGCCAACGGCCGGCTGTCCTTCTCCTGGCGGCTGATCCTGACGCCGGAGGCGGTGCTGGACTATGTGGTGGCGCACGAGGTGGCGCACCTGAAGGAAATGAACCACTCGCCGCGCTTCTGGGCGGTGTGCGCCGGCCTGACCGCCGATGTGAAGGCGCCGCGCGCCTGGCTGAAGGCGAACGGCGCACGGCTGCTGCGCTACGGGTGAGCGGGCGCCGGGCGGGACAGCGGCGCCGGTTCTCCGTATAGTGCGGCTCCCGCTTTCTGCCGCCATCCCGACATGCCCCGCCCCGATTCCCTGGCCATCCGCGTGCTGCTGACCGCGCTCGTCGCGTTCGGGCCGCTGTCGACCGACCTCTACCTGCCCTCCCTGCCCTCGCTGGTTACGGCGTTCGGCACCGACATCGTGACGGTGCAGTTGACGCTGTCCGTCTTCCTGGTGGGATTCGCGGTGGCGCAGCTCGTTTATGGACCTCTGTCGGACCGCTATGGCCGGCGGCCGGCGCTGATCGGCGGGGTGGCGATCTATCTGGCGGCCAGCATCGCCTGCGCCTTCGCCGCCACCATCGACCAGTTGATCGCGGCGCGGGTGTTCCAGGCCGTGGGCGCCTGCTGCGGGCCGGTGGTGGCGCGCGCGGTGGTGCGCGACGTGTTCGGCCGCGACCGGGCGGCCACCGTCTTCGCCTACATGGCCATGGCGATGACGTTCGCCCCCGCCATCGGCCCGGTGATCGGCGGGCTGCTGACCGAGCTGTTCGGCTGGCGCTCCAACTTCATGGCACTGACGGCGGTGGCGGTGGCGGTGCTGGCGGCAACGGTGCTGCTGCTGCGCGAGACCAACGAGCACCTCGACCCGGATGCGCTGAAGCCTTCGCGCCTGCTCGGCAACTATCTCCGCTTGTTCCTTGATCGCACCTATGTCGGCTACATGCTGACGGTGGCGTGCTCGTACAGCGGCATCTTCTCCTTCATCTCCGGCTCGTCCTTCGTGCTGATCGGCCGGCTGAAGCTGTCGCCGGCCGCATATGGTCTGTGCTTCGCCGGCGTGGTGCTGGGCTACACGGTCGGGACGTTCCTCGCCGGGCGGTTGTCGCAGCGTCTGGGCATCGACCGTATGATACGATTGGGCACCCTGGTGTCGGCGGCGGGCGGCTTGGCGGGCGCGGCACTGGCGGTGGCCGACGTGGTCAGCGTGGCGAGCGTGGTCGGCCCCATGTTCCTCTTCATCCTGGGCACCGGGTTGACGCTGCCCAACGCCATGGCGGGCGCCGTGGGTCCTTATCCGACCATGGCCGGGCTGGCCTCGGCCCTCCTGGGGTTCGCGCAGATGACGGTCGCCGCGGTGGTGGGGATCGCGGTGGGCCACCTCCACGATGGCACGGCGCTGCCGATGATGGGGGCGGTGGCGCTGGTTGCGGTGGGGGCGGCGGCGTTCTACCGAGTGCTGGTCACCGGTCAGGCCGGTCGGCCGGGAACAGGCGGCGCTCCAAAGCCCTGAGACCGACGGTGACGACGATGCTCAGCAACAGCCCCATCCCCGCGATCACGTAATAGCCGGCGCCGCAGGCGATGCCGAGCGCGCCGGCCATCCAGATCACCGCCGCCGTGGTTACGCCGTGCACGCTGGCGCCGGCCTGGAACATGACGCCCGCGCTGATGAAGCCGATCGCCTGCGCCAGTCCCTGGATGACGCGGATGGGGTCGCCATGCCCCTCGCGCTCCTGGGCAGAGAGGGTTGCATACATCTCCAGCGCCACCAGGGTGGTCGCCGCCGCGCTCACCGCGATCAGGGTCTGCGTGCGCAGGCCGGCCGCCTTGCCGCGCGCCTCGCGGTCGAGCCCGAGAACGATGCCGCAGGCCATCGCCGCGGTCAGCCGGAGCGCGGTTTCCACAATCGGGATATTCGCATCCAAGGTCATGATTTTCCTCATCTTTTTTCGGCTCCGGCGAAGCCGGAACGGGGGTGCCGATTTTTTTGCCGGATGCCGCAATTTTTCTCTTTTCTCAGCCGAGCGTTCGATTTATGTAACGCGAACTCGCAAGCGCACGTGCCGCTGGCCCGCCCCTCGTCCTATCGAGATGTGGTTATGCAACGACGTAACGCGTGATTTCCGACCGTCCCTTAAGCAAGGCGGCGATTTGGAGGTTACGATGGTTCATGTTGTTGTCGGTGGGCACAGCCCCACCCGTCTCCGACAACTCCCGATCCAGTCCAGTCCGGACACACGGCAGTCCAGTATGGGCGGCCTGAACGCCTGATCGTCCGTTTTCGATCAGATTTGCACGTTCGGCCGCTCCGTACCCGACGCCACGCCACCCGACTGTCCATAATCATCTTCGTCCGGGAGACTGGGATGAACGAGAAGATCGCGCGCTTCTTCGAGGAGCGACGTCCGCAGACCCCTTGCCTCGTCGTCGATCTCGACGTCGTCGAGCAGAATTACCACGCGCTGGCCGACGCACTGCCAGACGCCCGCATTTTCTATGCGGTCAAGGCCAATCCGGCGCCGGAGATCCTGGGGCTGCTGACGCGCCTCGGCTCGGCCTTCGACACCGCCAGCGTGCCGGAGATCCAGATGGTGCTGGACGCCGGCTGCACGCCGGACCGCATCTCCTACGGCAACACCATCAAGAAGGAATCCGACATCCGCCGCGCCTTCGAGATGGGCGTGCGGCTGTTCGCCTTCGACTCCGCCGAGGAGTTGGAGAAGATTGCGCGCGCCGCCCCGGGCTCGCGCGTGTTCTGCCGCATCCTGACCTCAGGCGAGGGTGCCGAGTGGCCGCTGTCGCGCAAATTCGGCTGCGACCTGAAGATGGCCCGCGACCTGCTGCTGAAGGCCAAGACCATGAACGTCGAGCCGTGGGGCGTGTCGTTCCACGTCGGCTCGCAGCAGAAGGACGTCATGCAGTGGGACCTCGCCATCCATGAGGTGGCGATGTTGTTCCGCGAGCTGGAGATCCTGGGCGTCGACCTGGGCATGATCAACCTGGGCGGCGGCTTCCCGACGCGCTACCGCAGCGACGTGCCGGAGTCGGCCGCCTACGGCCAAGCCATTTTCGAGTCGCTGCGCCGCCACTTCGGCAACCACATCCCCGAGACAATCGTCGAGCCGGGCCGCGGCATGGTCGGCAACGCCGGCATCATCGAGAGCGAAGTGGTGCTGGTGTCGCGCAAGTCGGCCGAGGACAAGAAGCGCTGGGTCTACCTGGATATCGGCAAGTTCAGCGGCCTTGCCGAGACCATGGACGAGGCCATCCAGTACCCCATCGAGGTGCTGGGCGAGAGGCAAGCCGACACCGAGGCCGTCGTGCTGGCCGGCCCGACCTGCGACAGCGCCGACGTGCTGTACGAGCGGGCCGAGTACGCGCTGCCGCTGGACCTGAAGGCCGGCGACCGCGTGCGCATCCATGCCACCGGCGCCTACACGACGACCTACTCGGCCGTCTGCTTCAACGGCTTCGCGCCCTTGCAGCAGTACTGCATCTGATATGGTCGGCGGCTCATGGAAGCCATGAGCCGCCTGGGAGGGCACGCATACGAAAAGGCCGCTTCCCTTCAGGGAGGCGGCCTTTTCGTATGGAAGGGTGGTTGACGTTGGTCTGTCCGAAGGACGGCCAACGGCAGCAGCGCCTTACGCCTTCCAGAACGGCTTGCTGATTTCTTCCTCCACATCGGCGTTGGTGATACCGATGTCGTGGAGCATGCGGTCGTCGAGCCGGGCGAGTTCACGGCGCGAAGCCGCGCGCTGGTGCCACTGGGCGACTGTCTCAAGAATGTGGTTCAGGCGATGTGCGACGATCGTCGCCATCGAGTCATGGCCCACCTAGTGGGCCGACCGCAGAGCCATACTCATGGTGGTGTTCCGTTGTTGTGCCGAAGGGGCTTGCCCACCAGGGGCGGCCGCGCCTTCTTGGATTACCGTGGTTGACGGGTAATATAATTACCCTGTTTTCGACCCTCGAACCACCGCCGGAAAAACATACCGGGTGTGTGGTTTTGCCATGGCTGCCGCGGCGTTGTTACAGGGAAGCGCTTACGGGCGCTGGACAGGCCGCGGACGGCGGCCTACCTGTTCGTCGTCGCTCCCGAAGGACATCCGCTGCCATGATCGACACCATCGCCTTCGACGGCGACGACACCCTCTGGCACAACGAGTCGCTGTTCTCGATGACGCAGGAGCGGTTCCGCGCGCTGCTGGCGCATGCCGCCGAACCGGCGACCATCGACGCCCGGCTGCTGGCGGCCGAGCGGCGGAACCTCGGCGTCTACGGCTATGGCATCAAGGGTTTCGTCCTGTCGATGATCGAGACCGCCATCGAGGTGACCGACGGCCGCATCGCAGCAGCCGACACCCAAAGCCTGATCGACTTCGGCAAGGCGATGCTGCAGCACCCTGTCGAGCTGCTGGACGGGGTGAGCGAGGTGGTGGAGGCGCTCTCCGGCCGGTATCGGCTGATGCTGATCACCAAGGGCGACCTGTTCGACCAGGAGAGCAAGATCGCCCGCTCCGGCCTCGCCGAGCGCTTCGCCGCGGTGGAGATCGTCAGCGAGAAGGATCCGGACACCTACCGCCGCGTCCTGGAGCGGCACGGGGTGGCGCCCGAGCGCTTCCTGATGGTGGGCAACTCGGTGCGGTCCGACATCCTGCCGGTGCTGGCCCTCGGCGGCCATGCGGTGCATGTGCCCTACCACGTCATCTGGGCGCACGAAGTGGCCGACCCGCCTGTCGATGGCTACCGGCGGATCGAGTCGCTGCGGGAACTGGTAGGGGTGGTGGAGCACTTATAACCCCTCCCCCGCCTCTCGCGCCCGCAAGCGGGCGCTGACGGCGTCAGGCGGCCTTTGGCCGCTGAGAGCCGGAGGCGAGGGAGGGAGTTTAAACCGTATAGCGCTCTCAGCGTGCCCTCGGATCGCGGCTGAGGCCTTTCGCCTCCAACTCGGCCAGGTACTCGGCCCACAGCCGCTCCTGGTTCTCGCCGAGCTCGTACAGATAGGACCAGGTGTAGATGCCGCTGTCGTGCAGGTCGTCGAAGACGATTCGCAACGCGTAGTGCCCGACCGGCTCCAGGTTCATGATGCCGACGTACATCTTGCCGCGTTGCGTCGTCTTCTGCCCCGGCCCGTGTCCCTGCACCTCGGCGGACGGGCTGTGGACGCGCAGGAATTCCGCCGGCAGCGAGAAGCTGCGGCCGTCGTCGAAGTCGATCTCCAGCCGCTTCTCGTCCTTCTTGAGACGGACCTCGGTCGGCCAGTGCTGGGTGCCGGGGGCATCGGACATCAGGCAGCCCCCGGGCCGCGGATGGGGTGATCGTCCAGCCGGCGGGCCTCGTCGATCAGCATGATCGGGATGCCGTCGCGGATCGGGTAGGCCAAGCCGGCGCGATCGCTGATCAGCTCGTTGCGCTCGGAATCATAGCGCAGCGGACCCTTGGTCAGCGGGCAGACGAGGATCTCCAGCAGCTTGGGATCGACGCGGGCCTGTGATTTCGAATCGGTCGTCTTGCCCTCGCCCGCCTTGTCCTGGGGAGTCGATGCACTCATGGAAGCCGCCTGTTTGTCTTGCGTGCGATCAGTGGCGCGGCAGCGCGTTGCTGTCGCCTTCGTGGCCGTCGAGAATGGCCATCTCGATGAGCGCGATCAAGAGCTTCGCGCGTTCAGGCAGATCGGGAGCCTCCAGCAGCGCCTGTTTCTCGCTCGCCTCGAAGGGACAGATCATCGCCAGCGAGGTGACGAGGCGCTCGTCCGGCGTGCCCTCGATGGCCTCCCAGTTGGCCGAAATGCCCTGCGTCTTGAAATAGCACTTCAGCCCGCCGAGCAGCCGGCTGCGGTCGATGCAGCCCGTCGCCTCGCTCTCCAGGTCGGCGGCGAAGCGCTCCCACGCCGGCTGGACCTTACGGTAGCCCCGCTCGCACGGCAGCTCGCGCATCGCCGTGAATCGGCACACCCCGGTCAGCGTGATCAGCAGGCGCCCGTCCTCGGTCTCGGCGAAGGAGGTGATGCGGCCGGCGCAGCCGACCTCGTAGAGCGCCGGCACCTTGGCGCGCGAGGCCGGGTTGGTCGGCTGGATCATGCCGATCATCCGATCGCCGCCCAGCGCATCCTCCACCATCGCAAGGTAACGCGGCTCGAAGATGTTGAGCGGCAGCCGCCCGCGCGGCAGCAGCAGCACCCCCGGCAGGGGGAAGACTGGCAGCTCCCGCGGCAGGCGGTCGAAGGTCGGGTCGAAGGGGCACCGGCTCATGCCAATAAAATAGACCCCTCTCCGGGACCGAACAGGTTGATCAGCTAAACAGAATAGAAGACAGCCGGCGACGCGCCGAGACGGTCAGCGGGTCGGTCGGCCCGAACGCCTCGAACAGCTTGACCAGTTGCTTGCGCGCAGCCTCCTCGTTCCAGGCGCGGTCGCGGCGCACCAGTTCCAGCAGCTCGTCCACCGCCGACTCGCGCTTGCCGGCGGCGTACAGCGCCATGGCGAGGTCGTAGCGCGACTGGTGGTCGTTCTTGTCGTGCGCCACCTTCTCCATCAGCTCGGCGAGCGGGCCGGCGTTCTTCGCCTGCTCGGCCACCTCGATGGCACTCTTGGCGGCGGCCAAGTCCTTGTCCTTGGCGATCGCCTCGGGTGCCGACGCGATCATCTGCTTGGCGCGCTCCAGGTCCTTGGCGGCGATCAGGCTGCGCACCATGCCGGCGTATGCCGCGGCGTTGTCCGGCACCGCCTGGAGGATCTGGCCGTAGATGTCCGCCGCCGTGGTGGCATCGCCGGCGTCCAGCGCCTCCTTGGCCTGGGCCAGCGCGTCCTCCAGCATGTCGTCCACGCCACCGGCACCACCGCCCAGCTTGGCAAGGCGCTCGACGAAGGTCTTGATCTGCGACTCGGGCTGGGCACCGACGAAGCCGTCCACCGGACGGCCCTGGTAGAAGGCGTACACCGCCGGGATCGACTGCACGCGCAACTGCTGGGCGATCATCGGGTGCTTGTCGGTATCGATCTTGACCAGCTTCACCGCCCCCTTGGCGGCGCGCACCGCCTTCTCGATGGCGGGGCCGAGCTGCTTGCACGGGCCGCACCAGGGCGCCCAGAAGTCGACGATGACCGGAACGTCGCGCGACGCATCGATGACGTCGGCCATGAACGTACGGTCGGAGCCGTCCTTGATGACGTCGTTGGCGGTGGTGGCGGCGTTGTTGGGCGGCGGAGAAAACATGGCGTTCACATATCCCGTTTGAAACTTGGGTGATTAAATGAGCGCACGACGCGCCGGTAACAAGATTTCAGCCCGCACCGAAATCGACGATCCGTGGCTCGTGCCCGCAAGCCTTGATGAAGGTCAGCAGGTCCTGCGGCCGGATCGCCGTGGTGCGGTCGTTCAGCAAAGGATGGTAGTTCAGCGGGTCGTGGTCCAGCATCGCCTTCTGCAGCACCACATTGACGCGGCGATCCGTGTCGTTGATCAGCGCGAACGGCGTCACCGAGCCGGGCCGCACGCCCAGCACCTGCCACAGCCGCTCGGCCGAGGCGAAGGACAGGCGCGCCGAGCCGATCACCTTGTCGAAGCTGTTCAGCGACACCGGCGCATCCTCCAGCGCCACGACCAGCCAGTACTGGTCCTTCTTGTCCTTGAGGAACAGGTTCTTGCAATGTCCGCCCGGCAACTCGCCGCGCAGCGCCTTGCTCTCCTCGACGGTGAAGAGCGGCGGGTGGCTGTGCGTGACGGTCGCGATGCCCAGCTCGCCCAGACGGGCCAGGAGCTGCTCCGGCAAGGTCGGCAGGGGGGCCTGTTCGGCGTGGTGTTCATGAGCCATACCAAGGCTTTTACCGTGCATTCCCCGGCTCCGTCCAGACGGCGAAAAAAAACGCAACATGACGCTTGCATTGAGAAATCCGATCTGTATATTCCGCCGCACGTCGCCGGACGGACCGCCCTACGGGGAAACGGGACGAAGGGCCGCACGGAGCGCGGGCGTAGCTCAGGGGTAGAGCACAACCTTGCCAAGGTTGGGGTCGAGGGTTCGAATCCCTTCGCCCGCTCCATTCTCCCTCCGGGGAGTATCGCGATACGAAGGCCGGCCTTGCGCCGGCCTTTCGCGTTTCCGGATCCTCTCGACGCGAAAAGCCCGCCCCGTTTCCGGGGCGGGCGAGTTTTCAGAAGGGAGAGTCCATAGCGTGGATCCAATCCTATCAGGGAGAACCTCCCCGCGCGAACGTGGAGGCGGATAGGTCAGCGCCGTAAATGGGTGAGCGCGGACGCCGCTTCTTCAGCGCTTTCGGGGCAAGCCGGTCCGCTCGGAGGACTGCCGGCGGGCGCGCTTGCGGATCTCCACGAACACGTCGACGGCGGCGCCGATCAGCATGCCGCCTACCAGGAGCGCAATGGCGACGCCAACCGCCGACTGCAGATTCGCACCGGTGTCTTCGAGAATGACAACGACCGCAACCTGCATCAGACCGGCCAGCAGGCCCATCGCGGTCAGCGCCTTGCTGAAATACCAGTTCATCGCCGCTCCCGAGGTCTCCACACGCGCAGGAGGAGCATAGCGCCGACCCCCGTCGCGCGCAGTGCCAATCGGAAACCGCACCTGTTCCGCTCGCATGCCGGCTCCGCCGTTGCGCCGTGTTGTCAGATGCCATGGATCAGCTACCCTCTTCTGAAGGACGCAAAAGGGTATCGGGGAGGAAGGTCATGGCGCTCCGGGCCGAACAGCTCAAGGATGAATTGACTGAGGAGGTGGTCCGCCAAGTGCGCGGACGCATCGACCGCAGCCGTGCCGACCTAGCCGAACGGTTCGTCCGGCAGTTCTATGCCAACGTGCCGCCGGACGACATCGTGCAAGCGCCGGCCGACCAGCTCTACGGCGCCGCCGTCGCGATGTGGCAATGGGGGCAGAATCGCACGCCCGGCAAGGCGTCGGTGCGCGTCTACAACCCGCGCATCGAGGAGCACGGCTGGCAGTCGCCGCGCACCGTCGTCGAGATCGTCAACGACGACATGCCCTTCCTGGTCGACTCGGTCACCTCCGAACTGAACCGCCAGGGGCTCACCGTCCATCTCGTGATCCATCCCGTGGTGCGGGTGAAGCGCGACGACCAGGGCCGCCTGACCGACCTGTACGAGCCGGAAGTCGCCCCCGTGGAGGCGATCCCCGAATCCTTCATGCACGTGGAGGTCAACGCGCACTCCGGCGCCGAGACGCTGGAGCGTGTGCAGGCCGGCCTCGAACGGGTGCTGGGCGACGTGCGCGCGGCGGTGGCCGACTGGCGCCCGATGCGGACGCAGGTGCACGAGGCCCTGGGCGAGGCCGACGCCATGCGCGCCACCCTGCCGGCGGACGAGGTGGCGGAGGCCGAAGCGTTCCTGCGCTGGGTCGACGAGGATCACTTCACCTACCTCGGCTATCGCGAGTACCACTTCGAGCCGGCCCTGGACGGTGACGAGCCGACGCTGAACCTCGTCGAGGGGAGCGGCCTGGGCATCCTGCGCGACGACTCGCTCACCGTGTTCGAGGGCCTGCGCCACTACCAGTCGCAGGCGCCCGAGGTGCGCGACTTCGTGCGGACCCCGCGCGTGCTGATGGTCACCAAGGCCAACAAGCGCTCGTCCGTACACCGGCCCGTGCACATGGATGTTATCCTGCTGAAGCGGTTCGCCCCCGACGGAACCATCGTCGGCGAGCGCCTGATCGCCGGGCTGTTCACCTCGGCCGCCTACAACCGCGCTCCGCGGGAGATCCCCTTCGTGCGACGCAAGGTGGTCGCGATCATCGAGCGCGCCGGCTTCGACCCCAGGAGCCACGACGGCAAGGCGCTGATCAACATTCTCGACACCTACCCGCGCGACGAGCTGTTCCAGATCAGCATCGACGAGCTGTACGACATCGCGCTCGGCATCCTGCACCTGCAGGAGCGCCAGCGCCTGGCGCTGTTCGTGCGCAAGGATCCCTTCGAGCGGTTCGTCTCCTGCCTCGTCTACGTGCCGCGCGACCGCTACGACACCGAGTTGCGCCAGCGCATGCAGGCCATCCTCGAGTCCGCCTTCAAAGGCTCCTGCACCGCGTTCTACACCCAGTTGGCCGAAAGCGTGCTGGCGCGCATTCACTTCATCATCAAGACCGAGCCCGGCAACCTGCCTGCCTATTCGGTGGCGGAGATCGAGGCGCGGCTGGTGGCGGCGGCGCGCGACTGGACCGACCAGCTCAAGGACGCCCTGGCGGAGGCGCACGGTGAGGAGGCGGCCGGCACGCTGATGATGCGCTACGTCGACGCCTTCTCGACCAGCTATCGCGAGCAATTCGCCGCCGAGGCCGCCGTCCACGACATCGAGCGCATCGAGGCCGCCGTGGTGCACGGCCGGCTGTCCATCAACCTGTACCGCCCGCTGGAGGCGGAGCCGGCGGAACTGCGCTTCAAGATCTACCACGAGGGCGGCCCGGTGGCGCTGTCCGACGTGCTGCCCATGCTCGAGCACATGGACCTCAAGGTCATCACCGAGCAGCCCTTCGAGGTCGAACCTAGCGGCCGTCCGGCGCCGGTATGGATCCACGACTTCTCGCTGCGCACGCAGACGCGTACGGCCGTCGAAGTGGCGGCGGTGAAGGAGGCCTTCCAGAACGCCTTCGCCGCCGTCTGGGACGGGCGCATGGAGAACGACGGCTTCAACCGCCTCGTGCTGCGCGCCGGTCTCGTCGCGCGCGAGGTGACGGTGCTGCGCGCCTACGCCAAGTACCTGCGCCAGGCGCGCTTCACCTTCACCCAGGACACGGTGGAGGCGACACTGTCCGCGCACCCGGAAATAGCCCGCCTGATCGTCCGGCTGTTCCAGGCGCGCTTCGATCCCGCCAAGGCCCATCCTAACGATGGGGGCGCTGAAGCCGCCATCCGCGCCGACATCGAAGCAGCGCTGGATGCCGTCACCAATCTGGATGAGGACCGCATCCTGCGGCGCTTCGTCAACCTTATCGGCGCCACGCTGCGCACCAACGCCTACCAGACCGGGGCCGACGGGGCTCCGAAGCCGTACCTGTCCTTCAAGCTGAACAGCCAGGCCATCGAAGACCTGCCGCTGCCGCGGCCCTGGGTCGAGGTGTTCGTCTACTCCCCGCGCATGGAGGGTGTGCATCTGCGCGGCGGCAAGGTGGCGCGCGGCGGCGTCCGCTGGTCCGACCGGCGCGAGGACTTCCGCACCGAGATCCTCGGCCTGATGAAGGCGCAGATGGTCAAGAACACCGTCATCGTCCCGGTGGGCTCGAAGGGCGGCTTCGTCGTCAAGCACCCGCCGCCCGCCAGCGCCGGACGCGAGGCGTTCTTGGCCGAAGGCATCGAGTGCTACCGGACGCTGATGCGCGGCCTGCTGGACGTCACCGACAATCTGGCCGCCGACGGTTCGGTCGTGCCGCCCAAGGACGTGGTGCGCCAGGACGACGACGATCCCTACCTGGTGGTCGCGGCCGACAAGGGCACCGCCACCTTCTCCGACATCGCCAACGGGATCTCGCTAGACTACGGCTTTTGGCTGGGCGACGCCTTCGCGTCGGGCGGCAGCCAGGGCTACGACCACAAGAAGATGGGCATCACCGCCCGCGGCGCCTGGGAGTCGGTCAAGCGCCACTTCCGCGAGCTGGGGCGCGACATCCAGACCCAGGACTTCACCTGCGTGGGTGTCGGCGACATGTCCGGCGACGTGTTCGGCAACGGCATGCTGCTGTCCAGGCACACCAGGCTGGTCGGCGCCTTCGACCATCGGCACATCTTCTGCGACCCCGCCCCGGACCCCGAGACGAGCTGGCAGGAACGCAAGCGCCTGTTCGAGCTGCCGCGCAGTTCCTGGGCGGACTACGACGCCTCGCTTCTGTCCAAGGGCGGGCGCATCTTCGAGCGCTCGGCCAAATCGCTGCCCCTCACCCCGGAGATCCGCGCGTGCTTCGGCATCATGGCCGAGCACGTCACCCCGGTGGAGCTGATGCAGGCGATGCTGAAGGCCGACGTCGACCTGCTGTGGTTCGGCGGCATCGGCACCTACGTCAAGGCGTCCAACGAGACCAGCGCCGAGGTGGGCGACAAGGCCAACGACGCGCTGCGCATCGAC